>JGI24021J15306_10009923_pt1 | contig 11782 bp, 8 predicted proteins | sample Ectturendosymbi1_FD_15306 | JGI IMG/M metagenome (IMG submission 15306)
CATGCTGCTGGTCCACCGACCCAGGACAGTCTCAGCTGTATTTCACATCGTTGCGCAATAACGGAAATGACTATCACGTTTTTGTCCAGACTTCTTCTGAGCCTGGTCTTCTCTCTCTTTCGATAGAGAGAGAGAGAGTTTGCATATTTGATTCTGTTCNTGAAGTCTCTCTCAAATAGTTGTAAGCCTGATATGAGAGGTGTTACTTGTGTTCTTAATTTGCAGCAAACAGCAGCTCTCTCAATGTGANAGAGAGCTATTTTGCATTGTTGATTCTCAGCAAATGGGAGTTATGAGTCATACATGTACAGATCATAAAGTGTCTGCTACAGCATGTAGTGCTGTGAAAGTTGCATGTTTAGAACAGAATATTCGACATAGCAGTGCAAGTGTGTGATTGCATCTAGTGGTGCTTAGATGTCTGTAGTGAATAATAACGCTGGGTTATATTTATAGATATTTAGTCCCGTCGCCACGAGGGGGTTGGTGGGCTTAACCTCCAAAAACAAAGCTCCAAGACCCCTAAATTGTAAAATGAAACACTGCAAATCAGTGGAGTTTTTGTCAATTTTTAGAATGTCAAGCAACCCTGCACAAACGTAAAGCCCCCTACTGAAGACTTTCTGGCGACGGTTCTGACGACATTCACAAGTCTATGTTGGATTTGATAGGGTTAATCATAGCAAACCAATCTTCATTACAGCAGAAAGTCACCATGCAAGAGAAATATTTATGTTCGCCCCCTACGTTTATCTTTGGCCCCGCAGTGCCCCTCTCCCATTTTTTCATTCTAGAATCGCCACTGGGCCTACATATCAGCTCTCTACAATTTGCCTTTACTGGAGTTTGTTGTTTGAATCGACGTTTTCGGCTTAACGCAGTGGTCCTTAACTGGGGTTCGTGACAAGTTTCTGAAAGTCAAAACCAGGCCCGCAACCGGGAAATCCCTCCGCAGAAATTTTCACAAACTTGTTTAGTTGTTAAGTACAAGTTCCAATCATTTCGCCCCCCAAAAAATATCAGGTGGTTACGGCCTGGTCAAAACCATGGTAGGCTATATTTGTTGAAATAAGGATAGCCCATATGTCGCATTGAGGCTAATCGAGTAAGGTCAACTGCGACACCTTCCCAAATAGCTCAAAGTTAGGTTCACAGCAGTATTTCTGCAAAACTTTCACACCAGTGATGTCACAAGTCCGAGACATAGCAACTGTCATGTGTCCCGCTATGTCATTTGGAGAATCTATCGTATATAATCAGTTTGTGAGATCTTGAAGGATTTCCGACAAGCAGATGTCTAAGTCAGTTGTAGTCAAATTCAACTCATCCCAAAGGTCTGCAAACCAGTCTTCCGAACTTGTGTTTGAGGTATCCGTTTGACAAGCTGCATCTTTCCCAATTTTGAGACGTGGTGAAAAAAGTCCTCACAGGAACAGTCGGATTTGACACCAAAATATCAGAGATGTTCATTCCTTGATTTAGTAGATATTTTACACAATTGATGGTAGTTCTAGTTGTCATTATGCACTAAAAGGTTTTTCTAAATTGTACCTGAAAAGGTGATAATAAACATGCATGTATGCAAAATACATAGGTAATTTTTCTTCAAAAATGACTGTGAAACAAGAAGAACTCATTATTTGAAACTTATTAGTTCACTTAAGAAAAAGGCATGTCGTATCAGAAAAACGAAATTATTTAAATTGCAATGACTAAGTCTCTTGCATTTCCCATGCGAACGGTTGATCTGAATTATTATGCGTCAGTGTAATCTGCTGGTTTGTTATTGCTGTTGCAATGGGCAGCATGCATCAGAGGCAACTGTTAGTCGATCGTGAGTATGTCAATGATGGTCATTCATCTGATAGAAAAAATGTTTCTAATGGATTTCTGGCCAAAGACGGTGATTTGAGTACTTTGACGTCTTATTATGGCCCAGTTTATTCGTTTTTGATTAGTCACTAGATGGTGTTGCTGGTAGCGGATCAGTCCTCGAAAAGATTTAATGATTTGCTGATTTGCTTCAGGATCCCGCCATGGAGGGACTGGGTAGTTTTGTTCCACTTCAGAGAGGCTAATGTGCATTTACATTTAGATTCCTGAAAAAAATAATGATTGTTCATTACCATGACAAAGCAGTGACAGTCGCGGTCCAATGACACATAGAAAAAATGCGTGAGAAGATTAACTAATTTTCGATAAAGTGGGAACAGAGAAGAAAAAAATCTCGCTCTCGTAGATAAAATTTCAATTCACCAGGACAAGGAATCGTTCTAAGAAAGATCTGCTCAAAAGATGCTGTATGCCCACAATGAGACAAATCCGCTCACAAGATACAAATCCGATCCGTAAGTAATATTCCACGTGAAAACGAAATGATCACTCCGCTCCACTCCCACCTGTAGTGTGTAGTAATGTTCGAAATTGTTCTGTTTGTTGTTAAAATGTGTGTACACTGCCTAGGACAATATGATGAGCCTTTCAAAGTCCCAGAGAAGTGCAAATTGTCCCTCAGAAAAACATTATCTGCCAAGTAGCACATGTCAAATGATTTCTGATCATTTGATCACGTCAAAACTCTGTTTGAAAATCTATCGTAGGTCGTGTTTGAAGAAAATGTCTTGCATAATTCGTGTAGCATGTTTGCGTTGTGATGATTGTTTTGTGTTTGTGTTATGTGCAAATTCTGCGCTTTGACACTCACTAAAGGTGCCGGCTTGAGTGTCAAAGCGCCAAACTCGCACATTGTTTAATTAAAAGTGGAGAAAAATGTTCACACTGTTGTGGATGACATGGTAAGCCTTTCGTCATCCCAGTGAAGATCGCGGTCGTGTATATGTGCATGTGTCTTGTTTATGTGTGAATCTCATGTTCATCAAGTAAAACCGAAGCTAGCTTGTTTGCATTATCCTTTTCATACGGGGAAAACTTTCTCCCGTACTAGTAAATCCATTTTGCCATATTATGTGTTGCTTAAATGTCGAGCTCGTGTTCCACTAGGCCTTCGCTCGTCCGGCGAATCCTGATATAGATTCCTGTAAGATTAGACAGGCTGGGATGCGACATAAGAAATATGTGTATGTGTGACTCATTTTATTTTTGTTTCATGAGTCATGTCGCATCTGTTCACTTTTCATCGCTTGTATCTCTTTTAGGCATGTGCCATTAGACAGTGCTTCATTCAAAGGACGTTAATAAAGTGAAAATAGCGAATAAACATAGTAAAAATTTTTAGTAATAGGATCATGGGACCACAACTGACCACTGTTATCATACCTTTCTAGGTTGAATTGCTGTAGTCTTGGTCTTCTTGTTTTATAGTTGTCTTGGGAATGTATTCCGGAAAAGCATCCTGCGGCGAGCATGGTTCCTTTTTGATGAACTTGGATGCTGTATCACCAGTATGTTGTGAATTTTGGTTGTCCTGTCGGGGAAGTGATGTTCCGCACTCTGCAGCTCGGTGTCCATATAGGCGGCAACAATAGCATTTTCGGGATCGAGGACGCCGTTTTTTTCGTCGAGATGCTTGACGGTTGTTTTTGTGAGATGGTGGTGGCGGGTTGACAGTTTGTGGCATATTCGACTGAGTTTGGTGATGTTGCTGTATGTCCGTAATCAACTGTGTGAAAACGGCGTTTAATCTGGCAATCATTGTGTAAAGAAGGTGTCCCTCAAAATGTAGGTCATCCGTTTGTTGAGCCTTATGTTGTTGTATTGGTTTTGAAGATGTGTTGAGGAATTTGTTATTCTGAACTTGTATGTCGGTGATCTTGTGCTTTTGACAATTCCTTGCTTGCCAGGACCGTAATTTATTGATATGATTTTCAACATATTTGTCCATCCAGGTAGATAAATCATTTTCAGATAATTGACTATTTATAATGTAATCTATGTAATTGCTGCAAAATATAGAAAGCAAAATTATAGCTTGAAAAAAGGTGCAAGGGTTTTTATTTTGTTAATTGCGATTCCGTCGCAAATGTTTTCTGCTATTCTTTGGCAAGATAACCACATTTGTGACAGCAAAAAAAATTCGAGTTTGAAATTTATGCAAACGGAAGTGTCATACGCAGTGTGTTATGTGATTGCAAGTGCTGAAATTGTTTTATTAGACATGATAAACTCTAACTATGTTGAGCAATGTCTGGGTCGCCTAGTACATTTTATGACTCTGGCGGTACTTGAATGTCAAAAGTCTGTGTTGTTGTAATGCAGTGGGATGAAAAAAATATTTTTCAAACAAAGACGAACTTAGAAAAATACATTCCATAAGAAAAGTGTTGGCAATTTACGATAAAGTGGGCTCGTTAATGACACTTAGTGAGGGTCGTTCATTAAATGGTGAACTTGCCATGTTTGTTGATCCTGCAAAGAAAAAGGAGTGAAGTCCACAGGCTATGTCTGTGCCTGCGGCAAATGTGTTGCCGAGCACTGCAGCGGTTTTTTTGCTGGCAGCCAGGAAGTCTCAAGTTCTGATTGTCCTAAATTTTGTGCAAAATGATTGGAAATGTCTGAAAAATGTTTTGAAGTGGGTGGTTATTAGTAAAGTGAAAAGAAGTTTATGTATAGGGTAGCAAATATTATGCATGTGAAAACATCCTTTAAAAAAATATGAAGTTTGTGGAAAGTCAGTCACTCTAACTGTGAGTTTGTTTTGCAATTACTGCAATTCATTTTGCATTCACAAAGATAATTCCTTTGAATTCGTAAATACAGATAATTTGAGGTCAAGTATGTAATGAAGTTTGCCCAAGTATAAATGCCAGGTCATACTTTAGAAAAAAACTTGAGATGAGGCGTTTTTACAAGATTCAGCACTTATTTGCCGGTTATCGGAAGGTGGCGCTAATAAGAAGGCGACGTGCGAACTTGCAAATGTTGTCTAAATGTATTTGAAATGAAGTAACAACATCAACAGCTGCTCTCTGTTTTAAGGGATGCAAACATTGGAAATTGCCCCCTAGGGGGTTATAAAAAATATCTTGCGGTTCCTGATGATATTTTATTGTCGTGACACGTGCTAGATTTGTGTAGTATTGAAGTTATAGCACTTATGTTGTAATTTTGTGTATTTGACTAATGGTCTATATTGCACATCAGAAATTTATCTGACGTGTGTTGGAGTGGTCAGCAGGATACACGTGGTTTAAAATCTCATGGTTGTCAGATGCCTAAGCAGTGTTTGGGAGAGTTCCATTGACATGAATGAAAACAAAAGAAAGATGAAGCACCGTTGAACCGATTAACTCAACAAGAAGTGTTGCATTGAAACTCATATGTGAAAAAATGTCTTAGTAGGGACGAAAGTTTAAGCAAATGACAGGAAATGCCTCTGCCAAGAGAATGCGAAGTGAGTTTACTGCAGCGTCGAAAGCAACTGAACTGCTGAGCAAAAATAAGTTGTGAAAAAATATTGGAAACGATTCAGTGACGTTTTTAAGACTGGAAGTTTGAGGGGAAGTCGCCTGGAAGTCGCGTGTGCGTGAAATATTAGAATTATTTCGCGACGCTGATTTTGCAATGTTTCACGTAAAAGTTTATCTAGGCTGTAAGTCTGAGAGAGAAAATTGTCGGAGGATGCTATATTTTGATAATTTGTTTGTTTTTGGAGCGCAACATAAGGGCAGGGTTAAAGTTGTTGATTTTTCCCAAGACGAGAATTGAAAACAACTGAAAAAAAATCTACGTCACCTACTGATCTGCTATCAAACGTTTAAGTACATGACAGAGTAAAAAATTATTTTGTGCGCGTATCTAACACAGTAAGAAACTTAATATCATGGTAAAGGAAAGATGTAAGTTATCTGATATAAAAAATGATAATTTTCCTGCGGTTACTAGAAATTGTGTTATGAATGTACGAAGCAAGATCGTATCGGTTCATGTCTAACGTTTTGTTGAGAAAGAATACGTTGAAGGGGTGTATAAGGACGTGACTGCTATTGTATTCTGAAGGCAGGTCCGCTAAAGTTAATTGTGCAAGTATTTTTCTGGTTACAATGCAAATTAAATGTAAAAGGGTGTGGTGTCTTGCAAAAGTAATGTAAAAATTTAGGCGTTCACCTGTGCAGATAGTTGAGAGAAATTTTAAAGTTATTCCTCATGTGAGCTAAAAAGTATCGCACGTTCCTATCAGAAATGAAGTTTTGAAGAAATGACTAGTTTTTAAAAGCACATGTGCGGAAGTGTAGTTTCGTTTCAAGACGTGTTGGAGCAGAAATGTTATGTATGATTATTATGAAAAAAATCGCAATGAAGTGATGTCAACACTGTGCACTACTGTTCGTTCATGAGACAGTGAGTCATTAAAGACGCAAGCACGTCTCCCGATGCTCCGTCTCGACCACGTTCGCTGTGTGCGCGGCGAAAACAAAACCTCAGGAAACTGTAGCGTTACAAATCGCGTGATGGTTTTCGTGTGGGCTGTTGACGCTGAAAAAGGTTTGTCTATTATGCAAGCCTTGCGGGCTACGCGGAAGGCAATGAAATTTGCGTCGTTTCGAGTTGTCATGTCGTGGCCATAAAGAGTTGTTATGTGACATCTTAAGGTTCACAACCCTAGAACCTGTGATTAATCGAATGATGGTGGAAGAATAATGTTTGGTTGTGTTGATTGTGAGAATGATAGAAGGTTTGTCGTGTATTATTTGAAAAGCTATCATGGCAAGAGAATTATAAAATCAAAAATTGGTTACTTATGTGTTGTCGTGGTGCAGATGCGAAGTACTTGTTTTTGTCGAAGAGATATCCAAAAATGGTTATATGTCCATAAAGGTGTAGTGATTCTTGTCTATGTCAAAACGCATATAGGGACTATCCTATTTGAAATCTGACTCGTGGCAAATTGTTTTCAGAAACCAAAAATTCTCAAGGGTCAAAGCTGCTGTTAAAGTAATTCGCAATGTGGATGAAACTGACTTTCTGAATCCTTTCAATGAATGTGAACATGAAGTCTGTGTGTAACTGCATCTCGACAGTGGCTAAAAAGGTTTGTTGTTAATCAACGTCAATAATCTGAGTGCTTGTAGCATTTCTATTTGCTGCCTCGTGTCTGCCTGATCATCGACTGTGACTGGAAATCTTTGTGTTGAACTCAAGTTGGTCATCTGAATTCTTCATACTATGTAAATATTCCATGTCATGTAGAAGTAAAGCTGAGAATAATGCACTCCTGCAGTTGTTGAACAGGTTGGGAAAACAAATGCAGAAACGGTGCAGGTATGTGAAGTGCCTTAAATGTGAATCGTGATGTGAAAAATTAATAAAGGTATTAGCGTGTGATTTTTGCAGCAGGTATCCAAGAGCGAATTGTAAAAAACAGATTTGCTGTATGGTGTTGTCTAAATGGCTTTTCTACGCGAACCCTTTTATATAAATCGTGGTGTTGTGTTGAGTGGTCTACCTTCATCGTATTAGAGAAGCTGCAGTTACTAATATCACCACGTTTAGCGTTAGGTGGCGCTATCGGTGCGTGAGCAGCTAAAAACTTGGGTTATGCATTTCGTATGTACAGCATGAGCGTTGCGATAATTTATTGCAAATGACTATTGTAATTTATGTGATGATCATGAAAAGTTTTTGCAAAGAGACAAGGATTGAAACTGTTTTGGGCTGAAAGTTGACTTCAGAATTTCGTGGCTATGCCAAAAGTCAATAAGTTGCCAAATTATTTTTAAAAAAACTTTCCAGAAAAAAGTTGAAACAGTTACCTAGGTTTTTGAAAAAGTGTATCGTATAGGGATGGACTGACTAGTTCTAAAAGTGATGTTTGAAGGGTACAGGAAGTTGACTGCCATTTTTGTGACGTTCAGTGACAAAGGGAAAATAACAACTCGATAGTTTTTTTATGTGCGAGCGAACTAAGAACCGTCCGCAAATGGATAAAAAAAGCTTTTTGCATCTCTCTGGAAAGCTGGAGAAAGAAAAAATAAAAGTAAGTTTGTAGGTCTTTTTCGGTAAATCTGAAAAAGAAGGGTTTGGTTTAATGTGTAGTGGTACGTGATAGCTGCTAAAATGTGTGCTATTTCTGAGAGGGCCTGGCTGATAGCTGATTGTCACTAATGAACTGAAACTTGTTTATTCGGTCATCAAACTATGTTATTTATACGTAAATTGATGTATTGTCCTGGTTTGTGTAAGAATGTGTTTCTTTTTGTTTTTTTTTACTGCACTTGCTGAAAGATGATGCTGTACGTAAATCTGTTACATGACTTGAAATAGTGTTATTACTGTCTACACTTGCGATGGAGTAGTGATGGGGAGCGATGGAAAAAAGGCAGAAAAGTTTTAACTATGTTTTGAAAAGATCATCACAGATGATCAGGTATTAATCGAATTCATATTATATGATATAAGTATGGTATGAAACTGTTACATTTTAAAATTAACATATAGGTTTTCGGTAGGAGAAACCATTGGTTGCAGTGTAGAAACTGAAGCATGGGCTAATTTGCGTGATCAAACCGCAGTTACGCATTTCACCGACTGCTATTCTGCAACGTGAACCGACTCGAAGCAGAAATAGAAATAACATTTAACTAGCTTGATGTTTTCTCCTTTGCAAAATATGTAATGAGATTATTGTGTGCATCTGTAATTACTGACTTTACTCTCATCGCGTGGTAAAAAGTGGAACACTGGTGAGCGCAGTATATCTGTTGTTCTGCTCTGCTTTCATATTTATAACGCTGTGGTATCTGCGCTTGGCTAGAATTAGGTGCCATTGAAAACTGCAAAGTAGTCTGAATATCTTGAACTACTCTTGTGACTACCATGAACTAAGAAAGGGGCCTGTGCCACATATTGAACGTATATACACAATTGGCAGAGTTATGCTGCCAATGTGAAAATGAAGTGCCTAAGTACATGTATTTGTTAGCCCTGAAAAAAAGAATGTCTATGTTATCACGTAATGTTCGAGGTTGACGAAATATCTAAGCTTGTTAGAAGTAACGTAATTGAATACTTATATTCATTACGAAAATCATTAAGCGCTACATGGGAAAAAGGTAAGTTTAAGACTTAGTTGGCCAAGAAGGTTTGTGCTGTAAATTGTCAGAAGAATCTTGTTGATTCCAGGGTATAATGGCTTATGGCAGGAGTTGCAATACTGGCCGTACGCTGTTCATTTGGTGGAGCTGAGATTAAAACTTAGACACTGTGAGTTTATATAAGCAAAAACCTTGCGTTAGGCAGTAGAACAGTTCCTGGTGTTCCTAGGAGACAATGAGAAGTTTATGAAAAATAGCTTAAATAAGAGAAAAAATGTGCATTTAGGTTGGCTTGTGAGAAAAGTATGACATAAAAAATATACTCATTAATAGTTAGATCAAAAGGGTAATAATGACTTTACTCGTCAGAGGGCAAACAACTATGAGTTAATCACAGAAAAACAAGCATGAAATCTGCAATATTTAGGTAAATTTGGAAATTAAATAATGTGAAAATTTTAATTTTAAAATACGAGCAGAAATCCGAGGGGGTGAGAGGGTGTAAAAATCCTAAAAGGTTTTCCGTCGGTGATATGTTCCTGTTAAAAAAACGTGGTTGTTCGGAGAGTTGTTAAAAGACTTTCAAACCAAAACAACTTTTATGTCCAGTTTGGAGAATCGAGAACAGGAATCTTTCATAAGCTTGAAAATAAATGATTGTGAATCTGCTAAAATGTTCTGTTGATGTAAAAAAAATGTAACCTGCGAATGTTGCTGGCCGCAGGCAAATCCTCCGCCGCGCCCTGAAGGAATGGTTCGAGAGAGGTTTCTGCAAAAAATAGGAAATTGATTTGTAGTTTATTGGAAGTTAAAGGTTTAAGAGACAATTACTGTAGAAATTTTGCTACTTGTTTGCAATGCTTTTGAAAGATTGAAATAAAATTTATTTTTTGAAAAATAAATCTTAGGCATGAAATTGTTGCAATTTATAAGATATGAAAAATATTTCATGAAGCTAGAATAATTGACAATTGAAATGAAACACTGAATTGAATAGTTATGAAAAAAAATTAAAAATTAAAGCTTTGTCAAACTTAAAAATTGACCTTCAAAGAATACTGGGGTTCATATAAAATAATGAAAAATCTGAAAGGAAATTTGTTGAACTGAAAAGAAATACATGGAACTGAATACATGAACTGAAAAAATGAAATAAATCAAAAGGTTGAAAAAAAATGTATAAAACTGAAAGCATTGAGCTAATAAATTCATTGAGCTGAATAAATAAACTGAAAAAATTAATTTTTGTTTTGTTTTGAAGATTTGTAAGCTGTTTGAATTCAAAAGTGAAAAAAAGGTGACTTGAAATGAAAAAATGAACTCAAAAAGAGAGTCGTAAACAGAAGGATTGTAACGAAAAAAAGAAAATAATTGCTTTTTTGACATTAGAATTAATTAAAAAATGAAAATTTGAAATGAAAAGAGAACGGAAAAATATATAACATAATAACACATAAGTGAATATTCTAAAGAATGAGGGTAACTTCTAGTTGGAAATTAAAATGTACGTTCGAGCTTAAAGTAAAGAAGGCATGTAGAAGCCGTAAGAATCAATTTTCTGTAGACGTTTTGGTAACTAAAAGAACCTAAATGTTAGTGCTCTGAAGCAATGGAAGCTTAAAAATATTATAATAAAGGTTAGCCTTTAGCGCATAGGGTCATTGGATTATCCAATGAGTATGTCTACATGAGATGTGAAAAAGGTTTTTTAACTGGAGTTAGTTATAGAAGTGTCAAAGGCTTGTTAAAAAAGTTTTTTTAGAAGTAGCTAAACTTCCAAAAAAGAACGTTGAGCGCCAAAATGTACACAACAAGTTGTTTGGTCTCTGGTGAGACTTTGCAATCGTTGCGTTTTTGGTTTAACTCTGGCTAATACGTGGGTTCTCTTTTAGCAGTTAAACCAAGGGAGATACTCATGAGTCTTATGCTCACTTAATCACCCTTAAGCCTTCTGACCACTTTTATATATATATATTCAACACACGTGTAAGTCAGTCAAATATAAGTTTATTCGCGTACATTATATTGAAAAGACAAATGTACTCACCAGTTTAAATTTCTTTGTAATTTACAACACGATCTCTCTCTCAAAACAAGCCAACAGATACGCAGGGGAACGCTTTGCAACCAGCAACATAGCAATTTCGAACCCTTTAGAAGCTGTTACTTCTTCCTAGCTCAGTAAATTAACTGAATGATTCCCTATTGAGAACAGGACTTTTATGGAGATGGACTGTTAGCGCCCATACTTCCTGTCTTCAGGCTTCTGCCTAAAACAGGATACGATGAGTCAGGAGGTCTCTGTGCTAGCTGTTTCCTGTTTTCGCATTCAGCATATATTTACCTGTTTAAAACTCCTTAGCCCTACAAGGTGACTTCTTAGTAAATTTAACCTTTTTACAAGATTTCTACTTTTGATAATGGATTTTTATTAAGTTCCTGTTGTCACATTATGTGAAACAACTAGATTTAATCGTTAACAACTTTTCAGTATCAAGTGTATCATTTTGAAAATTATGTCTTAGAGGCAAAAGTTATTTCTAAAACATTCTGGCAGCGTTTATCCCGGACAAGCCATTTAATGAAACAGAGTGTCAGAGTCCCATTGGGACAAGTTACTTCTGTTAACTGAAAATGAATCTAACTTCATTTTCAGGGTGAAGACTCACGCCGAGAATGACGGCCGGTTGGCGGTATAGTGGACACATTAGTGCTTTAATGTTTTGTGCATTCTTACTGCGTAATTCCCAGTAATATTCCATTCGTGATTCAACGTGATGTACTTGTTTGCG
>JGI24021J15306_10009927_pt1 | contig 11778 bp, 6 predicted proteins | sample Ectturendosymbi1_FD_15306 | JGI IMG/M metagenome (IMG submission 15306)
CGACCTTCGCATGGGAGTTCGTCATAGCGTTAGCTACATTAAATTATTGGTCACCGGATGGACAGCTGGAGCGGTCAAACAGGGCGAAGGAAGAGTCGTCGCTGCGCGCCGTAGTACTACCTGTAAAGCTACAAATATTAAGTCTTTTAAATTGTCACGTTACTCTTTGCTACTGTGTGCAAAGTCATTGCAAGCTTTTTCAGTTTCTGTCACAATTTGTCAAAATAAGATATTTGTTTTTGCAGTTGCACTAACCGACATATAGACACAAATTCCTTCAAAGGACTGTTTCCACCAACATACATCCCCTACTTGCATTGTGTCAAAGTTATACAGTTTTATAATTTTTATATGTGTTCCGTACCTGTTGCAATTGAGCATTGGTTATGTGATGCACCATGTTTCACCAACTATCGCATATCTAGTCAGCACAGCAAGGTCACAGTGCGTTAATTTCAACCTCATTCACCTTGAATTTTGCATTATTTGGCTATGGAGAGATGACATAAATTCAGAGCAGTTTTGCCATACAGTCAGTTTTGCCATACAGACATACAGTCAAAGCAGCAGTATATAGTATAGTAATACATTGTTCACATTATACAGAAGAATGGGTAGTTAACAAACATTTAAACTTGCAGCCCTGAAAACATTTTCCTACTTAGATGCATACCAGTTAGCTGTCCACAGTTCTGGATTAGCAATTCACATGCCAGTGCATCAGAGCAGTGGCTGCAGCACGCCACCTGCAGGAAAACTAACATCAACATTCTACCTACGAATCTTCGTCCAGAGGCATCGCGAAAACGCAGGTAAAAGCTGTAAGATAAACAAGAAAAATAACTGTTGTTATCTAAGACAATAACTTCCGAAAAGTCTGTTCGTTTTGCATAGATTCATCATTAGATGAACATCCACGCGGTACGCGGCGCTGGCACGGCTTAACACATTTAAAAGTCACGCGGCGCGCCTGATACGCGGCAAAATTCTCCAAAACGCACCACCCGGAACGCGGTCGCGGCGCGGTTGACATCTCTCGTGTGAGTTGGTGTCAGAGTCGCAAATTTTGGAAAGGTCGGAGTTGGAGTCGGAGAGTTTGCCTCCGACTCCGCATCCCTGGTGAAGATGAGAACTTCCACTTTTACTTCTTTGGCTGTTTCCAGCGTCTAGAATAATTTGCCTGAATTAGATTTTACCCTTGTCTAGAGTAAAATTTTGCTGGTGTTTTGCAGTGGATTATTTCTTCTAGTTGTAAGAATATACTGAAAATTGCCAGGTAGCGCTTGTTTGTTGCCCCAACAAATAGCCATTGAGTCTATCAGGAAATTTTCCTCCTCAGATGTGGTAACCCTAGTTTAGATCCAATATTCTCTCAATCGTGTTTTGCTGAAGGTAAAATAGCCCCAGCACAGCGTTTGTCTCATGAGGCAAAATGGACACTGCAAAAAAAATCCTTGGTAACAAACTCAAATTAAGTTATAACGCTACACATTTGGCTCACAACACCATAATAGTTGACACTTGAAAGACCCCAAGTTCAACATTATAAGCAGGGCTACCATCGATCTAGAACCAAAAATAAGGATGGCTGAGGAAAATTTGATTTTATTACCTAAAAAGAAAATAATTGTTTCTGTTTTCACAGCAAATGCTGGATCATATGTTTGCCAAATTATCTCCAGGAACCATTTGCTTCAGCAATGTCATATTCTCAACTTCCTTCTTGGAATCGTCACGGAAAACATTTTTTTCGCTTGCTTATATCTTGAATCAATTAAATACTAAACCATCGCTGCAAAACCAGCTTTCCCAAGAATCCTAACCACAGTAGACAGCTTACAGTTCTAACAATACCCGATAGCGCGTTACGTCTCTGTGCTGCAAGATTATACTACTTTCATGACATCAAAAACCTTAATTACAAAATGTTTACGATGAGATAGAAATGGTCTGTATGTCCATCAGATATTGCTTATTTAAAATTGTTATGCTACAGAAAATAAGAAAAAATAAGGACGCAAGTCACAAATAAGGACAATTCTTAAAAATAAGGACAGAAATGTTTTAGAAGACGTAGTACTGCAAAATAAGGCCAAATCTTAGAAATATCGACGGCATGGTAGCCCTGAATTAGCAACAAGTGCAATGAGAGTCAGTTATAAAGCCTAAGGTTTCAAGAAAAGTTACTGTGCGGCATACGCCACAAGTGAATGATTAACACTGGGATACACATAGCCTACAGATAGCCTATATAAATAATGATGAACTATGTTGGGAATTCTAACAAAGTTAAAATTGATACTACTAGGTAGTAGGTATCACAGTACTATAACCAAAGTTGTAGTGGGGCGGGAACGCATGGGAACGGCGTTCCCACACCTTTTTCAAGTTTTACTTTAAAGATTCAATTCAGTAATCTGACGACAAATGTTGCATCTTTGATGGAATAACCATTTTTAATTTGCTCGTGTTATCCTCTTTCCTAGATTAAACGTTGCGCCATCCAAAAAATAAACTTTTTTATTTGTTGTTTGTGGTTTTAAAAACGTCACTTTTTATTTTTTGTCGAAATACCCTTTGTTGGCCAATAATTTTTCGCAACAATATTGAAAGTCGTGGATATATCCACGTTTTGTGCAAATTTTATATAACTTATGTTTCGTAAGTAGATCATCTTCACAGCTGTTTGTTCATCAGACATTAGTATTAGCAACAATTTCTTTAAACAAAGGGTAGTGATACTGAAAAAATCACGATCAATGGCGCTTTCAACTTTCAAGAAATCGGCCACCTTTATACTTTGAAGTAACCTTGGAAAAAAACATTCACATATCTCGGACAACTTAGAATCACTTTGCAAAAAGACATCAATCTGCATCGTAATTTTGAGGCAGCTTGTTGGAAGCCGATGAGGTGCTGCAGCAGCAGAGCACGCACAGCCACATTAGCCTTTGCTCGACTCACAGCAGATCGCTGTTTTACCGCTTGGTGTCGCAGTGCGTACACCTGCCTGCCACACTGACGCATTGCGGCGTATGACTGGATGCCTCCGCCCTACCCCCTCAAACAAACTGCCGGTCCTGGCAAGCATTGCTTTTAGAAAATTTAAGAGTTTGAAAGCCGCAACTGTTGCTGCAATCGCAATTTTTTACATGACATGCATCATCCCACGTAAAATAAGCCAGTGAGACGAATAAGATTTCTTGCTTGTGCAGAGCGCTTTGTGAGTCAATTTTTTATTTTCATCGTGATTACAGTTTGGAGGTAGAAGCTCATTGCATTAAACTGAATCGAGGCCAACAGGTGCGAATTTTGTCTGTACCAACCATTATGTGATTTAAAAACTGCATTGATTTTGATGTGCTTGAACGTTTTTATGTCTGAATGTCGATTTTTTTCTCTTCATGAATTACGTAGCTTAAATACTCTGTTAGAAATTACATACATTTTTGTTATTTAAACCCAGCCCTATATGTTACTGTGGAGCTTGTTCCACTCCGGGCTTACCAGTCCACCTGATGATACGTATGCAACATTGCAAATAGATACAGGGACGGGGACATTGCCTCCCTCCCCTTTCAAAACGGTGGACAAAGGGAGCAGAAGCGCTTTTTCGTAACAGTATCACAAGTAAGTTCATGGTTGATTAAGATCGACAGGAAATGTATCGCTGTCGTTACGAATCTATTCCCGGGCTGTTTTGTTTGTCATAGCAGCGTTTCCCACAACGGGCGGCACTGTATTTGGTACAAAGATCTATGGGGAATGCAGAAAAAAGCGCGATAGGGGAAAAGGGGGAGGTATAAGGAAAAGCGTGCGGTATTGCAGCTGCTTATTACTGCGATTTTGGTACTAAGGGAATCCTATGGTCTCTGTCTGGATTTTGCTGAGCGAAGGGGCCATACTTCTCCAGCGATGTGGCATATCTGATGCCACAGTCTCCCCGCGCTGGGAGAATGAAGCCGTGTACTTGGCTGTGTTGATGTGCGCCATTGATTCTGGAGACGCTTATTATAGGGCAGATTTGGTATTGAGACATACTGTACACACGGAACACAAGTCAAGACGAGGAGATGCTCGGCTTTTATGACTGAGAGGAGACGAGGAGATGCTCGCCTTTTACGGCTTTTATGACGGCTTTTATGACCACCCTTCAAGATAGGCACTGCCAGATCAGAGAGTAGAGTAAGTTGGCTATGCGCTACAACGGGGATGGGGAACCTGCAGCCCGCGTGAACATTTGTTATGGCCTGCACCAGATTTTTCGTTACCCAAGTTATAGCACGACAACCCGTCAGAACGAAGCTGCACGATAAGCAGGTACTTAGATAGTAATTCAAAAGAAGTCACTTTTCCTCCGTTGGATAAAGATAAAATTTTAGGATAAAATCATTGATCTTGCGGCCCGCCAGCGATAACACATAATTCATGCGACCCGATAACACACAATTCAGTTTCTATTTGAATAAGAGCTGATGATGCCTACATCGTAGGAGAAATACATACTCTGTAAGATCTTAAAGTGTCTGATTTTTTGCTGAGAAAGGGTTTCTTTCCATAGACATTACCCGCGGTAGTAATTAGGTTCCCCACCCCTGCGCTACAACTTAAGCTACTTTGGTCAAAGCTCATCTCAATTTTGTAGGCAACTAGGCACTGGGCATTTTTATCATTTCGTGCGGCCTACAAAAAGGGCGGCTTACAATCAAAGGAGGCTCAAATTTTTTTCTTTAACTTATTGAAAGCTCTACGGGATAAGGTCAGCCTTTCCTTTGCTGCTTTTTGTCGACCACACTCTCTTCGCATTCTCTAATCCAGGGGTGTAGTGCTAGAAATAGATGTGAAAACGCCGTTTCCACACCAAATAATTCGAATAAAGTGAGCATTCACCTACAAGAATTTTCACACTGGACCTTCCTGATTAACTATAGACTTTTGACAAACTATGCGAATCTGCGTGTCGCTAGCACATCTGTGAGATTACAGCCATGTATTTTAGTGCAAAAAGGTGTGAGACTGGGAACGCCGTTCCTACCCCACTACACCCCTGCTCTTATCCTCAACATCACGTGCACACTCTATCGTAGGACGGAAGGTGGCGTAACTAGAAGTTTGATCCAAGGGAGGGTAAAACTTAGCTGAAGGTGGCCCGCTAAGAACCAGTCAGAAAAATTTAAGAAATGAGAGTGAATCCGGATGTTGCAGATGTCTATTTTAGCTAAAAAAACGAAAACACCCCGAAAAACGTGAAAAAACAACGACCCTCTGAAACTACAAAAAACACTAAATATCAAAATGTAAGCTAAAGGGGGCCCGGTTTTCTCATCTAGCTTTCCAGAGGCGGCGGATCATCCCAGTGCTCCCCCGTCAGTTACGCCACTGAGAAGGGATTATGATAACCAGAAGGCAATTGTAGTGTATTGAACGTCATTACCAGAGTTGACAAAAACGTGAAATGTGCTAGTACGCGAAAGTGTCTCAGAGGCAAAGGTAACCTACAGTATGTTCAAGTGCGACTTGAAATCAAGGGTGGCTTATATTAATTTTTTAACATCATTTCGTGCGGTTTGCAATGAAGGGGGGCTAACAATCGAATAAAGACGGTAGTCAGACTGTAACAGAGCCAGAACCAGGCACCAAAAAAATTGAGAAAGGTGTGAAAAATGAAAAAAAATAAATGAAGATCTGTAATAAAACTCAATGTGCTCGTAAAAATTGACCATAGTGTCCAGTTCTTTGATCAAAATCTAGTGCGTTTCCGTAAATCCATTTTTATTTTAATTCCGTCCCCTTTCTAAGCATCTGCGAAATTTTCAATAGGGAGGAAAGAAGAAAAAAATCTCTGACTGCTATCCAGTTTTGTGAAAGAAGATCAAGATGTATTTTCCTACCTTCACAATATATGCCTTTACAGTTCGTAGATGTCAAGGAAACGTCTGTAGACGCTGCTAGGGCATGCTTCTTCATGTAATTATGCTCGCGCCAGTAACTCGTTAAACTTGATTGCCTAAACCAGGGGTGGCCCTGGCCGCATCCGGCCCGCCGACGAGTTTAATTCGGCCCGCCAAATACCTTGCACGTTTTTTCCAGCACCATGTTTCCGACTGTGGACAGCAGTGCAACGGCATTGGCTGCTGTCTGTCACGTAAATCGCACTGTATCCGGTCCTTTCGTGGGCAGGCAGTCGCGAATTCGGCCCTCGGATCAAAAAGTTTGGCCACCACTGGTTTCAACTAAAGTATATAGCCCAAGTTTAACAACTACTTACTGGGACAAAAACGATCCAAAATGCTACGCAGAAATCAGCTGTACAACCTTCATTATTCTGAAAGAGTTGGAAACTGCTACTGACAAATGTGGAAACGGCGAGATGCTAGTAGGTTTTTCCAAATCCACTGTCTGTCGCTGCTGCTTGTCGCCTGCCGAAATAAACTTTTTATAAGTGGAAAATGCATGACAGTCTTCTCTGGTGATGAAAAACGCGTCTTTATTCGATAACACTGATGAGAGGTTTCAATAAATACGATTATAAACACACAAAACTGCAAATTATTATACTGATATGGACAATTAGCTCTTTGGTTTCTACCATTTCTGTGTTGCAAAAGAAGGTTGCAGTTTTAAAATTGTTAGAAAGCGCAAATAAAACACAAAGCACTTTGCACAGCATTGTTTTGTGGCAACAAAAGTCCGTATTTACCCTCTCCGTATTTAAGTTACAAAAAAATTATTCTAAAAAGTATCACGCTAGCAAATTTTGTAAGGAGCCACCTTCGCCAAAGAATGAAAGCAAACCATGCAGATTTGGACTTTCATTACAGACTTCTATTTACACTCAAGCTTCCATTACTCTACACTCAAGTTATGGACTTCAACTACACTCAAGCCCAGCTTGCGCAATGCATACACCGCAAGCAAGTTTGCATAATTGTTTCATTGTGACGTATTAATAACGCTGAGATATCTGCAGGCAGGTTTTACTCTGTTGCGCTCCACGCGGCAGTGCTTAGCATGTGACCCAGCACAGTGATCGTAAAGTGGCAATGGCATTTAGCCAAAGCAGTTCCGACTGCTCGCTAGTGTCCAAGTCGTGCTTGCCATTTTACACTGCGTGGCTGACCTTCAACGAGTTGCGTCATAAAGGTGTATTTTGCGACGTAGTTTTGAAAGTTCAAGATGTTCGATTTCCAGTTCACCGTTTGGTCTTGTGTGCATGCAGTGATTATTTCCGGTAAGTTCTTTGCTTGAATATTGCCGCATGCAGCGGTTAAAAATACATAATTGAGCTACCGCTCAGGCGTAAACGTTGCAACAGGATATACACGTTGAAAACACTGGCAGAAAGTTAAAAGCTAAGACTGCACTTTATCGAAAATTAGAAAAATTTACTGCAAGAGCTACTGGAGGTCAGATTAGAATTAGATCATTAAAGCTTTATCCTCTTAAACAAGATTTCACAGTGGTGCAGTGCAACATAGCCATGCTTTAGGTGGCGACAGAAGTGTTTTCAAATATTTCTGTTTTTGTTTTTGAACATGATTAACATTGCGTGTGCAAGTTAGGCTCAAATCAACAATGTTTTTTTTGACACAGTTCCTTGTTCGTCGGAGGATGGAAAAGTGGCGAAAAACAAGAAATCGAGATTCCCGGAGTTTCCCCTGAAATGATGTCTTCTCTGTTAAATTTTGCCTACACCGGCCAGGTACAAACAGTTGATCAACCTGTGACGAAACGAACGATTTAAATCCCAAGGATGAAAAAAATCATTCCGTTTACAATTTCTTTTTAGAAAAGTAACAATTCAATAATAAATTTCTATTGAAGTTCATGTACCTTCATTATCATAACCATCTTTCCATTCGACTGAATCTAAAATATAAGTTGTCTAATGAGATAAGGTAAACGGACAGGTCTACAAATCTTCACAAACACATTTGTAAACATGGCAATGTATGCTTGAGTGGTGGCTGGCTGTGTTGCTGTAATACGGATTTAGATGGAGAAAGGAACAATGCGTGGACCCCTGCGTGAAACTTCTATTGATTGCTTTTGCAGTAAAACTTCTAGTTTTTTTTATTGAGACACATGTTTGCTCACCACTCGTTACTATCTCGTGGAATACAGATAACCATAAGTTTGCTCTTGTAATACGTTCAATATGTTAATTTTTAGTCGGTGATCTCTACTTGCGTTTGTAGTAATTTTGTGTGGCATTTTTATATCTCAATACAGCTGCATTGTGACTAGAGTTCTAATGGGGTGTGTGGCAGAATCCTTGCGAGAAAGAATAATATCTTTAAGAGGAACAAGTATAGTTCTGAACTATTAGTTCAGCTAGAGCTAGGGTGCCCAACATTTTTGCTATTGCCGGACACATTAGGTTTATTTTCAAAAATTAAGGCCGTCGATCAGTTTACGACACATGCCTGCTTCCACACGTCTGTTTGGCCGTTTTTTAGGAGAACCCTCACACAGTGGACAAAGAATCTATACTAATGCATGTCGCCACAACTTATAATTTAACTTAGATTTGCACGGCCGCATACATTTTTATCGAAGGCCGCAGGTTGTGCACCCTGAGCTAGAGTTCTGAAATGTGTAAAGGAACTTCCTCACAAAAATTGTTTTATGTTTTAGAAACTTTTTGCAGACAAGCAATCGATAAAGTTCAAAAAATTTAAATTAAGAGGCCACATAAAATCTGTAGTTACTTACTACCACTGCCTATGGAAAGAAATCCTTTCTCAGCACAGAATCAGACACCAAAATCTTGCAGTAGATATTTCGTCTAAAAAGTAGGCATCATCGGCTCTTAAATATAAGAGCTACCGACATATTCGTTGCCGTGATTATGAAATCTTTAGAATTTCTGAACTGATCACTTAGCACTTTACAATCTAGCGTTTCTCTACTTTTACCGCAAGTGTAAGAAATCACTTTATTATTGCTCAAAACCTATTCTGCTTTGTTTTACTTCACCAGCTTGTTTCCCGGTTTGGCCTCAAGATTTTAAACGCTTTATAGGTTTGTTATAATTTGTTTTCTCTCGGACTTGCGGTAGCTTGTTACTACTTTTTTAACATTTCCAATTTTTCAACAAGAACCTATAACGCTGCTGAGTTTAAGAAAAACGGCTGTTGCTTAAGAATGCTGTTAGAATAACCAGGCATACTGCCATCACTACCTGAGCTCGATGAGAAGATTTTTTAAACACATAACTTTTAGATTTTTCACTCTTTAGAGGAGTCAGAGTCTAAGATGGTGCGCAGCAAAGGCGTTGGTAGTAAACTTACGAAACGCGTTTCAAGCCTATCTGCTGAGCTACAGGTGATGGTGACCTCGCTTAATGTTGAAGAACTTCTTCCAGCTGCTGACCAGTTTCTCATCAAATACGTCAAAGACAAATGCTGCTCTTTTCTCCGGAAAAAGCTCACGCCTGCCAATTGCATCGGAATACGTCAATACGCTAAGTTGTCGCGTTCTGATTAACAAATGCTTGCGTTAATATAGTTAAATGATGCGGCGCTATTTTTGTCACATTTATTCAACAACGTTTATCCCAAAAGTTTATAGGCTACTGTATGGGTCAAACTTTTTGTACAGTTGAAAAATTGTTGGGTAATGAATTACAGAAAAAAGTTTGAAAAAGCTGTAGAGCATTCTATCAAGTAAAAATGATTCATCCAGCAGAGTTGAAGAGTTATGTGTGAAAGAATGCATAACAAATACGGAAAAAAGCTTCGATTGTTTGGTGCCATGTGCAAATCAAGGTCCCCCCTTTACTCTCTGTAAACTGGGCATGACGTTTCCCCGCTTTCTCTCAAAAAAAACCCTTATTCAAAATACTGTAACTGAAACGTTTCGGCAATGACATCAAATTTCTATGATAAGTTCACAGGAGAAACGTAAGCGTCACAGGTTAAAGAGTGAATTGAGAAGATCTGGATGCTACCCCTCACTACAAGACGAGTCTAACTGCTTTTAGTGGCTGGGTTTAAAACCTTTTATTTGATCTATTTTCCGCCAGCACTTGCTCAGCACTTCCCACAATTTGGTGCTTACTGTAGTTTTCACTATTTGGACAGTTTAACTTTATGTTGTTTCCAAGTAAAATTTATCACACTTTAGAAATAGTTTTGATTTCTCCATTCTCATTTAACACGATTAAGACTTTACTTGCTTTGAAAAAAAAAACGTTTGAAGCTCGGCATAGTTTTATAACCACATCTTTTCTTCAGGTCATATTATTGCACACGGTTGGTTGAGGCGGCAACCACTTACATTCTTCACAACTTTGAAGAAATATCTCTCAAAAGTGAAGAGTTTCTGTTCATGTCTTTTGAAGATCTCCACCAGCTAATAACTGACGATAGGCTAAATGTCAGACTCGAAGAGTCGGTATGCGAAGCCGTTTTCAGGTAAGTGGGTTTCTAGAATTGCACCAAAAATCTCAAAAACAATCGCCCATATTTGTTGGCAAATGTCTTTTTCAGTAAACATTAACTGTGCTACCGAATTTTGACAGATGGGTGAAAAATGACAAGCCTTCTCGCATCAACCACCTCTATGCGCTGTTGAAGGGAGTTCGGATGGGTTTGCTTGACCCGGAGTACTTTATGAGCAAAGTGAAAGGTGATAAAACTTGTCGAAAAGTTAAATGTTGCTCACGCAAACGAAAAATGGCAAATTATTTGCATGCATACCATGTGGTATACCGCTGAAGTTCGTAGCGCATTATTTCAAATGTAGACAACTTCTTTAGCAGTTTCGGTTGCGGTTAAAATGATTTGTTTTTCTTTTTCTAATCTCATTCGCAAGTTATTCAATTCATTTGAATTTTAGATATTTGAAATTGTTTTGCCTTACAATGGTGTAGGCGTCTGTCACAGATTAGATGTTCCAGCTTAAAAAATAATGAGAGAAAATGCAAAGAAGTTGATGTAGTACACAACAGGCCTCGTCGGTATGCCAATAAGGTGTCCTCAAACATTTAAAATATTTATCAATTTCAAGTGACAAAAAAGCAATGAATATCAAAAGCGCAACGAGAAACTCACAATGTTTCTACATCAAAGCTGGATCCATGTTTTAAAGACTGGGTTGTATTAATATTTTTGAAATTCATTTCCTACAGCGTATTTACCATCACGGAAGTGCTTCCGGAATTTGGTGTGCAGTTTACAATGTCTTTTATTTTTACAATTGCTTTCATGAAAACGCATCACGGTCAAAAGCAACGTGTTGAAAATGCTACTCGATCGTTCTTTACAGCTAGCGATCTGGTGATGAAGTGCATGCCCGAATGTAGAACGCTGATCAAGGAAGCAATGAAGGTGGTTTGTGATTTGCATTCCCACGATGGACCATTTCTGGCCAATCAGCAAGAAAACATTTACAACTCACTTATGCGCCCACGTTTACCGAACGAGGTGAAATTCTGGTGTTACTGAAGTACTTCTATATGTAGGAAAGATTGTGTTTCTGGAAATGTGAATACATGGATGACTATTTGTGTTACTGCTGCCTTGCATATGTAGGACGCTGTTTTAAGCATTTCATAGTTAGGCTGGGTTGAGTACATGGATGGCAGGTGTGCACAAACACTTTTGAAACCAGCTAATGTTTCAGCGTATCGCCATATGGTTCATAGGATTGCAATGTATTTAAAATACGGATCCCAGGCAGGGGCGGAGCCAGACATTTTCATTTGGGGGGGCCACTGGAGGGGCCAGTTTTGCAACAAGGGGAGCTGTCAATGGTCTGTGTAGGACTTTCAGA
>JGI24021J15306_10009929_pt1 | contig 11778 bp, 5 predicted proteins | sample Ectturendosymbi1_FD_15306 | JGI IMG/M metagenome (IMG submission 15306)
CAAAAACTGCTATAGTGTCCGAACGTCCGCAATTCTTTTTCGAAATTAACGAATCATGATATTACATGCTTAATCTACCGGCTCTGCATTGAGGGCAAAAATCAGAAGAGTAAAAGTCAAGGGTAGGGAGACGGCTCTAACTTACTAATACAATATATATTGCGAGGTCCCTAAGAATGATCGCCTCCCCCCGACCGAGGGGTACGGGGCTGCCTTGCCACGGCACTGAAGTGTGCTATAATAGTCACTTAAAGCGCTCTAGTCAGGAAACACTTTGACATTTAGACATAGATCGTGGGACTGATATTACATAAGCAAACCTAAGTGATGCATCATTCGTACTCAGATCGTCTATTCAAGACTATTGTCACTGAACGTTCTAGTGTCCGTTAATTCCTGACTGGGTTCTAAAACACACTGTGCCTACAGAAAGCGTTAGAATGCTTCCACCAGTGCGAGTACCTAGCGTCCTGGCAATGAGCAAGCAGTAATCTCAAGATCGCGCGTGCTAAGCTCTTTTACGCTGCACCGAGGTACCAAGGTAAAGGTGCATGATTAGTTCAAACATTTTGGAGGGCCGGCTTTAAAGAACAATAGTAATCAACAGAAGTGAGCCCTACTGTACGTTGGACTTGTGAAAACCTGAAGAAATCGGTGAAGTCTGTGAGGTTTAGAGGGCAGAAACATGCCAATTTGTTTAGATACTGTAAACAGTTTGAAGAGAATTAATCCGGCCACTTTCACATCTTAAACACGCTTATGCATTCCCAGAGATTATTTTGAAGCATCATACATTTTAAAAATGCTTCATGGTGAGCAACCTCTCGTGACAAATGGCGTATATGTGACAATTATCAAGAGATTGTATTTCACCAAATGCATTATTTTGTGATACTTAATCCTGCTGCTCAATTTTTCTGGTTAGTACTCCCCTCTGTGTGAACGATCTAATTGTAACATTTGGTCAAGGTCGGACAGGACGGTGAAAAAATTGCTTGTGTCAATGCTTGCTAATGAACGGACATTGCTGTGACGGAAGGAATTTGTGCAGAACTTTTATGGCCTGGAAATATAACAATAAACGCGATGACGTCTATAGCAGGGGTGAGCAACCATGCAGCACTGCCGGGCGAATGCATATAACTAGATTGGTCCACGGGTCATAGCTGCATGTGTCAAGCTCTGCAGTTTAGGCAACTTGCTGGCCACCCACGGAAGATTGGTCATACCCTTTTAAAATACGGACCTTTCAGCGGGCCACAACAATTCAGCTCTCGAGCCACGGGTTGCACACCCCTGGTCTATAGGAAAGACCGATGGATTTGCCAATGGAAAAGAACTATGTGACAAGCCAATATAATCACACTTTTGTGGCGCACACTTTCGAAAAAACATGTACTATAAACGCGGTGTTGAAGTGTAAATTCCTAATGCATCGATTTCAGTCGAAATCAATATTATCCGACTAAATATAAAGCGCACTTTCAAAAATGTACTTCTGATAGGTGCCTGCTCATTGGGAAAAAAGTATGCATATGCCAAGAAGGTGTCTTTGTTTACTGGAATAACAGAAAAAGTGAAAAATAAAATTGAATTCCTTGACTGCACGCAATCTTATCTTCGCAGTTACACAGCCTGTTTAAAATCATTGGCAGTCCAGGGCCGGCCTTGGCAAATGCGGGGCCCAATGCAAGACCTAGGCGCGGGGCCCATATAAGCAGTGGTGTTATGACGTCATCGTGCTCCGTCAACCGTGCTATGACCTTTTTGATGGTTATGTTTTAACAAAATGAATATATAAATATAAAAAAGATGGCAAATCATTGGAGTTAATCTGCATCTGTGTTTCCCAGCTGCGTCCATGTTTATGACTAATATCATGCTGCTCTGGTGGACATCAGACAGTGTACCGTTACCAACGTAATCAAGCCGAAAGTTGTAAAGGAAACTCAGCAATGGAGATCCGAGCGGCTAGCGCAAGTGCAAAGTTTCGTCAATCAAACCGAACTGACAAGTGAATTGAACGTACAATGCAATTATTTCACTCTTGTTGAATGGCAAAACTGGGCACATGATCAACTATCCGCTTTATGACACAACACACGAAAATAACATACTTCACATAAAAGCAATCCATGCATCCCCCAAAGTTCCCCAATGCCCAATTTTATAATTATTCATAATGTATACACTTGGAATGCAAACTGTTCTTTATGAAATAGAAATGTAATGCACAAAGATTTTGCAACTACTGTACGACGTCACAGATATACAAACACTTATCAAACGCAATATTTAATGCGCATGCTTGATTGATGAAAAAAATCATATAGCCTCGCAATATATTGACAACCAGAAACGAGTGTGCTGGATAACATTCACAATTTTTTCCTTGCCTAGTTTAAGCTACTGGTTTTAAGCGTCCTTTACGTTTGTGAACCTGGATCTGAAGTAGTGTTTTTTCTACCTTTCTACGCTCGCAAATAAACAAACACAATGGAGGTTTGGCGGGGCGGCAAATGATAGAAGTACTTGCACAACCGACAAACAACGCGGAACCATTTTGGACAAAGCAAGGAGGAAAATTTAAGTGCAAACCCTTCACAAAATTTTGCGCTGGTTTGCATGAGATTTTTGGCCTTCACGGGTTCAATCTCTGATCTTTTGTCATTTGTTTCAATTTGGTAGAGTTAATTTTATTTTGACAAAACATTAAAATATCTAGTCTATGTTAAAATCTTCCATGAAGCAAAACTACAGGCTTTTGCCAAAATGCAGATGACCCTCATTCCAAAACAGAATGATATTTCGAGAACCGAATAGCGTTACGTTCGAAGAAATGCCAAGTTAATACGACAGACACTCGCCTTTTAACCTGTTCATTGCGAGTTGGATCATTGCACACCTGGTTGGCAATAACTGTAGGTCTCCTGCAGTCTTAACGGTCACCAGCACCAACCAAGTTCCATCCATAAAAACTGGAACATGCGGGAGCGCAGACATAACGCCCTAGCATGAGAGTTGAGCACATTTGATAAAGTTCCTTAGTGCAATATCTTCGTTTCTTCAAGAGATAACTATTTTCTAACATTGAGATTAAACAGCCGTTTCTATAATTCTTTAGCGCAAGGATCACCTGGCAAAAATGAACAACCTGTCCGACCACCATGGCGCGGGACCCCCAGAGGCGCGGGGCCCAATGCAGCTGCATCGGATACATCGGCTTAAGGCCGGTCCTGATTGGCACCATGCGAAAATCCCATAAGAAGACCTTCTGCTTTTTTGTTTCAGCAACTGCTACAATGGTATTCAACTTGCAGGGGTAAACCTTTAACTGTTACTCTGAACAGATGCTATCAAAGCAAGAGAGAAAGAGTATAATACTTTTCGTGTTTCTCAAATAACCGCTATATTGTCAAACAAATATTTCTCGTCTTTTGGCAATGATACGACCTAGGTTGACTTCAAATAGAGCCATTCTGTGAAGTCTTTTTCACTTTCTTTCTCGTCTCGCTGATTCTATGCTGATTTGGCCTAAGTTCAAGGGGCCTTTATCAAAGTCTTAATTCAATCAGATTTCTTTTTTTCTATATCTTTTTGCAATCTTAGATGATGAAAAAAATTTGCTTTGCTCAATAGTCGCAAAAAATCTTGCATTGTCGGAGCTGAAGCATCTGTTTCAAGGCCCTGAAAAGGGCCAATTTGTTTTCAGTGCCATATTTCTAGATTTGCTTTTCAGGTTGCAAACGTCCTGCTTTGAGAAAGCTCAAAGGTTGATGCTTCTCACCTCAGTAACAAAATTAAATTGTTGATTTCTAACAATGTCTTATAGAGAAAAATTTGCAAGCATACTTTATTTAATTGCAGTTTAATTTCAGATGTTCAGAAACACACATGAATAAATAAAAAAGAAACGACGAAAACAAACGTTGCTTTAACTGAAGTTCTTCGAAAATGTAGTCACCTTGTACGCATGTCATTGTAAAAACACACTTTGACACAGTCATTGCGCTTAAATGGTAAAACAAAATTGAAAGTAAATAGGTAGACAAGATTGTGCTTCAGGAAACGAGACGTTTCTGTTCGTCACAACGATGGCGCCAACCCTTGGTCGCAGCTGAAGACGTAACGACATATCACGCAGAGTCCTGTTAAATAAGAAATAGTCCTCCATAAACAAATAACTTCTTAACTCTTTCTGCATTCACACGAAATTTCTTTTTGCATAAAACTACCGTTTTACCAACCAATTGCCCATCTCGTAAACTAGTTGCGCTCTTTGATTTCTTCATTAATTTTCGGCTTATATAAATAGACCACATCAATCAGCTCACATGGTGTGGCTTCTTCGCAATTTTTTAGTTCAAAAATGTCCAAGATTTTTTTAACAATGAACATTGTTTGAGAAAAGCAAAGCTCACAGCTTTGTGTCGACGTTTCGCACAAGTTTGGAAAAAATATTTTGTTTCTAGTTTTAGATAAAGGTGAACTTTTTCCTAGCTGAAATTTTTATGACGATCATGGCAATGTTAATAAATTTAGCAGTATTCTTCCCAAGATAACAATCATTAAATTAATATTGAAGTATTTGTAGGGTTTGTATTTAAACACTTTGTCATAACAGCGCTGTAAATTTAATAAGTATTTCTAGGTTGTTTGCTAGCGCCTTATATGTGTAGTCTTTTTTCAAAAAAAATGTGAGTGGAATAAGGTTAATGAATTGTTGCTTTTCAGTGCTCAACGTCGGTCAAGAGACATTGAAAACAATTTCACATTTCACCAGAATTATCAGCCAAAGAAGCCTCACGCTGCTTTCAGAAGGAATGTTTATTGTACTGTTGCGTCATAGTCAAATTTTTCATAGTGCTGGTCCAGCAGCTCAATTTGTTTCACCGATTGTCAAGATATTAGTTTGTTGGAATCGTTAAAATTTCGGACTGAGTCTACTTTTGTGCAGAGAAGATTCACTTACTTCGTCTTCGAAACGCAAAGCAGGTTTTGTAGTAATCCCCGTTTGATTTTAATCTGCAAAAAGGTCTGCATCGTGCCACAATAACTCTTGGTGCTGATTTGGTTGTAGTCTTGACAGGTGACTGGGTGGTTGAGGCGGGAGACGTTGGCTTGAGAGCAATAACTGCAAAATAGTAATAAATTTCTACAGATTTTTGAGTTTTCTTCAAGACTGTTAGATAAAATTTATTGAAGAAGTTTGTTTAACAGTGGAGTAACGAACTTCACAAACGTTTGTTATCTTGCATTGCCAATTTTTATCGTCAATAAAAATCCTCCAGATGCGAAACTCCTGAAGCAAATATTACATTATGATAATGTGGTACCTGAGGTTTTGTTGTCTTCCTTGGAAATGACAGCCATACCCCGCACTGCAAAATATCAATACGTCAAGTGAGAAAATTTCAGCCACAAGTGATTTTTCATAATAATATCATATGAAAACTTAAGTAGATACGTTTCTAAAGTTCGAGAGGTTTTGAAACTTTCTTAAATATAAGAAACTATTGCTGAATAGTTCTGTTCGCTACAGAAAAATTAACCTTTTACAAAATTGACATTGGCGATTGTAAGTTACAGTATGATTATATAATTCTCTGTCAATTTAATATGGGAAGCCACCGGTGTTTTATTGTTCACAGACACTATCCTTGAAATTTTAGGAACAACTGCATCACAAACCAAGTTACGATGGAAACATTTACCTGTTTTTGAATTTTGGATTACGCACAAAAACACAGCGGAGACCAGTAGGCAGAAAAGCTTCACATTCATCTTGCAGTGTTTCAGATACTTCCGATAAATATTTGAGCGTCTTCCTTACGAGTAGACGTCGACGAATTCTTATGCTCTTCGAATTTCTTCCGCTTTGAAAAATAATGTTAGACGCTCCTTTGAAGGAAAGTTTCGACTGATAACGAATCTTCTGTTCACGCATTTTTATACTTACGTATAGCAGCAAAGAGAAAGGCACGAAAAAAGCTGTTTCCAATACCAAATCGAGTCACAGCACAAACCGGATGCGAAGCAACTGGGCTATGATGACAGCCAACAGAAGACGCAGCCTATTTTGAAGCAATGCGTGATCTTGCAGCAACTTAAATGAACTTCGTAGCGAAACATTTAAACTAGTAACGAAAGGATACCTTGAGTAAAACATCTATTGTAACCGCACCAATCTTTGGAATGTGGAATAGTAATCCCCTTTGGCATGAATCTCTTGACTTGTCGTTCGCAAGTCTAATATGACACGAAGTTCATCACGTTTTTTGAATAATTGCGAGTTGAGTCAGTACGTCAGCTATGAAGATCTGCTTAAAACGGTTGTCCAACCAAGCCCGAGGCGTTCGTTTAACTTTGCTCTGAGAATTTGTAACTTCGCTTTGCAAAGTTCGCTTCAAAACCTTCAATCCTCATATTGTTAAGAAGTCATACGCCTTTTTCTACGAATAGCTGATAGGCAATTTGTTCATACTTGCCATTAACCACATCTGCATCATGTATGTTTGTTTGTTGTAACCAGAGTTTTTTTAAATCAGGAGGGAATTGATGACTGCAGCTGCATTGCCCATAGTTGTCACATTGTACATAAAACGTGGTCTCCAAAAACTTTAACGCCAAAATAAGACATTTGTCTTCTTTTATAACAAGCTTTAGATAAACCCAATCAGCAGAAAAGGTTTTTGGAAGCAAGCCCGAAAGGTTGCTGTATTTATAGCCACACGTCCACATCGTTCTCAACATATTTTGAAATTGTGTTGAATCGCTATTTTGATATAACGCCCCCTTGTGAAAGTGAAAACCTTTTTTGTGAACTTGATACTTCTGTGCTAATCTCAAGTCCGTGCTCCACTGAAAACCTATCTTTTTATTTGTTGCATTTCGTGTATAATTTTCCAAGCATACTGAAAAATTTATAATTGCGACGATCGACGATCAAAATCCATAGCGACAAAAAGAACACTATTCTCGTAAAAAATGTTACTTTTCCGAAAATATCTTAACCTTTTTGTCTCTCTCCGTCTGGTATTAACTTTACTTTTATTGCATAGCCCAAAAATTGTCTGAAAGCGGTTCCTTATCGACACAAATTGAATACATTTTTTCCAGGCAAAAAGCTTGAAGAAACACATATCATAAAAGGGGCGTTGTGTTACCTTAATCAAACGCATTGTTTTCACACACCACGACTCTCTGTAGGTATCAGTGGTTTGTACAGTTACCAACGGTTGCTTCTACCATTAAGCACGCATCCTAAGCCAAAAGCAAATAAGAACATGATTTTGGGATATGGCAACATCCTACCTTATCGCCGAGGAACCGCTAAACGTTCAAATACCAGTAACTTCCATCACCAAGGGTATGATGACGTCCAACCTTGATTGCACGTCATCGGTACAAAGGTAACTTAAGCTTTTGTTACGTTAGGAAATCATTCTGCGAGATCATGAAATGCCGTTTAGCAGTTCGACTCGCAGATGACGACCCGACAAGAAATACGATCGCGCAACAGTGTGAATGCGTGCTTGCGAAAAATCGTGTTCCGTTTTTTCGTGATTGCGTGCCGCGAAACGTTGCCCCGTGCAGTGGAAGTTCCCGCTTGATAAGCGAGACGTTGACCAACAACTTATAGCCGCGTTTCTTAAACATTTGCGGGTCAGGGTCCCCTAGTACGTCCAAATACAGCGGTGGGCAAGTAGCGGCTCGCAGGCCACATGTGGTCCGCCAAAATGTTTTCAGTGTCCCGCGGAAAGCTTCAGGAAAAAATCTTCAAGCCTGAAATTTTTTGAAAAGTGTATGAGGTTGCATTTGTCTTAGTGAGTTGATTACACTGGATGCTTGCGCTTTCGCGTATTTGCACGAAAACAAGTAAATTATAATAAAAACCTTTTGTGCGTACCATTACTACTTTAGCTTTTATTATTTATTTTACAATCAAATCAGAAGGTACAGCCCTCCGCTAAACGCGCCCTTCTCAAAGTGGCACTCGAGCCAAATTTATTGTCCCTCTCCTAATAAAAGTTACGGACCCCTTAAGAAGAAGCGTTACAATAAATACTCGAAATAAGGTTTTGATCAGCGTCGTAGTGATAGAAATGTCTGCAAAGCCTATTGACCTTTAAATCACATTCACCGACCCCTTGGGGATTCACAGACCCCAGTTTAAGAATCACTGAACTATAGCATCGTTACTGATTCATAATGCTGTTGAAAATTTACGGAAACAAGACTGCGCTCCTCATATACGCTTTGTGAAAGCGAGAGCTAATCGAGCGAGCGTGAAAATGTTGATCTACAATTATGAGCGCGGCACCANATTCATAATNAGCCNCTGGCCAAGGAAGGAATTATATTACGGCAATCGANCAGGATTCAGTGAAGGCTACGATCGTTACAAANGGAATCGCTATAGTCTGGTAACACCAGTTTNAAACAGATTCCTCCTAGAGATGGCAACTTCAATCTGTTGAGTATAATTGGCCCTTTGTCANTGAGAAACCANTATGAGGGCATTGNCTTCACGTATGTTGTTGCTGTTTAAAAAAGATTTTAATCCTGGAAATNCAGTCTTTCTGCAACAAGTAGTCAAAATCGGTACTTTAGTTTCCCTTCAGTAAAAATTTCTCCAATTTTTTGTCTCGAAGACGTATGATTGAAATTGCTGTTTGATAAACTATGGCTTGATGAGTTTTGTGTGAAGATGACGGCTTTTCAAATTTAGAACAATTTTCGGTGAATCGTGAACTGAATCAGACCACACATTCTTAACATTATCCAGAGTCATGGCGTCTCAGGCACAAGTCGTAAACAATCATTTTGTGTCTGCAGACAACCTGTTCTGCTGTGAAAGCTTGAACCATTAGGACTCTTTACTAATCTTATCTGTAAGATACGCAGCATCCTTGGTGGTCTAAGCTGCAGGAGCCATTTCATTTTTGAAAGCTTATCTAACAGGCAATCTTCGAAAAAGTGCCCATTCACTTGTCCTTTTCAGTGCCAACATAGATTAAGTTGCCACCATCTTAATCGCGTTTGAGTGGTGCTTTAATGCGGTTGCATTGCAAGGGAAGCAATCTAAAACATGTATAGCAGGTTACAGAAGGTAATGTGCATTGTACTGTATAACTCCACACCCACGCGCAGCGCAGGAGACTCAAGTATACACGACAGCAACAAGGAGCACAGAGATACAGTACTTGAAAGAACACGAAGATAAATATAGGGCGGTGATAGAAAATCGTACGATTAATGGCGATAACAGTTTGGTGAAATACGCATATAGATATTTGACACGAACAAACAACAAAGGATGACACCACCACGGTTGCTATAATGTTCAGCACCGTTGCATAGTGCTGCGATGAGTTTTAAGCATATCGATTTATAAATTGCACGGGGGAGCGGGAGACTGCGAAAGACCACTGGTCGCTTGGGCTGCAGAACTCCCGGGGACAAAGCTTCTTTGCAGGAAGAGAACTCGGAGGTCGGAGCAATTGCTCACAAATGGCCATCGGCACCTCTTCTCGGGAAATTTGTCCCTTGTTCTGGTTTCTCAATCTCAATCATTCAAAATTGTCTGAAAGTTATCACTACTTGTCGCCTTTTCACTGACTGCGCCCTCTCAGACTTTTGGTATAATCCGAAAAAGACGTTTCACAGCTACTGCAAGGTTGTTAGAAAAAAGTACAAAACTTTAGCTTGCCTGTGAGCAACAAAACAGTGCATTTGCAGTAAAAAAACTTACATGGATAATTTCTGGCGAAGACTCATTGAGAAGAATTTACAACATACTATTAATAATTATAATTTATTTTCAGATGTTCAAAAACACGCATGAATAAATAAAAAAAGGAACGACAAACTTTGTTCAAACTGAAGTTTTTCGAAAATGTAGTCACCTTGTAGACATGTCAATATAAAAACACATTTTTTACACGTTCATTGCACATAATTAATTGGTAAAACAAAATCCAAAATAAATAGGTAAATGAGAGTTGCTGTTTGGAAACGAGACGTTTTTTTGTCAAATATATATTGGCGAAGACCTTCGGCCGCACTTGAAGAAGAAACGACATATGATGCAGAGTTCTGTTAGATAAAAATAGACTTCCGTAAATATAAAACTTCCTCACTCTTTCTACATTCACACGAAATTGCATTTTGCATAAAAGTTCCGATTTATAATAGCAGTGCATCGATTCGTAAACTAATTGAGCTCTTTTTTTGCTTCATTAGCTTTCTTTCCGCTTATACAAAGAGACTACCTCAACAGTGGTGTAGCCAGCCCACAATGTTGGGGGAAGGCAAACAATTTGGGTGGACCACAATTTTTGATTGTAGATGAGTAACAGTACTATTTGGGGATACCGCCTCTCAAAGCACATAATGACCAGATATGCTAAAATTTGTTTGGGGCCATGGTTCCAGGGCTACGCTTATGTACCTCAAACAGTTCATCTGGTGTGGCTTCTTCGCAATTTTTATAATTCAAAAATGATAAAAGACCTTGCTCAAAGCTTTGTGCGGAAGTTTCGTACCACTTACGAAAAAATATTTTGTTTCCAGTTTTAAATTAACGTAAATTCTTTCCCACCTGAAGTTTTTATGCAGATATAGTGATCTAAATAAATTTAGCAGTATTTTTTCCAAGAGATCTTGCCTTACGTGATTAATTTTAAGTTTGAATGTTTATAGGGTTTCTATTTAAACACTTCGTTATTACAGCAGTGTAATTCTAAAAACAATTTCATGGTTATTTGCTAGGGCCTTCCATGTATTGTCTTTTTTATAAAAGACGTGAGTGCAAAAAGCTTTTGCTTTTCAATGCAAAAACTCGGTTAAGAGGCATTGAAAACAATTTCACATTTCACCACAATTATCAGACAAGCAAGCCTCAAGGTGCTTTCAGAAGGTATGTTTATTGTACTGTTGCGTCATAATCTAATTTTTCGTAGTGTTAGCCCAGCTCAATTTGTTTAATTGATTGTCAAGAAATCAGTTTGTTGGAATCGTTAAAATTTCAGACTACGTCTACTTTTGTGCAGAGAAGATTCACTTACTTCGTCTTCGAAACGAAAAGCAGGTTTTTCGGTAATCCCCATTTGATTTTAATCTGCAAAAAGGTCTGCATCGAGCCACAATAACTCTTGGTACTGATTTTGCTGTAGTCTTGACAGGTGGCTTAGTGGTTGAGGCGGGAGATGTTGGCTTGAGAGCAATAACTGCAAAAGAGTAATAAACTTCTACAGATTTTTTAGTTTTCTTTAGACTGTTATATGACAATTTATTGAAGACGTTTATTTAACAGTGGAGTAACGAACTTCACAAATGTTTAGTATCTTGCATTGTTCTTCTTATAGTCACTAAAAAAGCTCAGCAAAACTCCTGAAGTAAATATTACATTTTGATAATGTCGTACCTGAAGCTTTGTTGTCTTCCTTTGAAATGACAGCCATACCCCGCACTGCAAAATATCAGTACATCAAGTGAGAAAATTTAAGCCACAAGTGATTTTTCATAATAATATCATATGAAAACGTAAGTAGATACGTTTCTAAAGTTCGAAAGGTTTTGAAACTTTCTTAAATATAAGAAACTATTGTAGAATAGTTCTGTTCGCTACAGAAAAATTAACCTTATACAAAATTGACATTTGTGATTGTAAGTTACAGTATAATTATATAATTCTCTGTCAATTTAATATGGGAAGCCACCGGTGTTTTATTGTTCACAGACACTATCCTTGAAATTTTAGGAACAACTGCATCA
>JGI24021J15306_10009932_pt1 | contig 11777 bp, 7 predicted proteins | sample Ectturendosymbi1_FD_15306 | JGI IMG/M metagenome (IMG submission 15306)
TTGTGCACTTCTATTTCATCAGTTGCCAGAAAAACCTTTCGAACAACTTTCATTCCAGCACCTTTGGTGAAGTTGTCATACCAGGCGATCACGTGATGCATATACTCGTCAACACTATGTGCAGAGGCTTCGTGTTTCAGTTTGTCCGTCCGGCGAACGTGCACTCTGCGTTTTAACAATTCACCATGAAATTTCAATGACTTTGCTGTGAAGTAGGAAAGTGAATCCAATTAATTTCACTTTTTCAAAAGCATCTTCCAAAGTAAATGAAGCTGAAATCTAGTGCTGCAGTTGAATGTCATGGCATAAATGGCTATTGAAAATTATTCCGGCAGTAAAAAGTTGGATATATACAGATACATATAAGCAGAAAAATAACAAAACACAATTGAAACAATGACAGCATCGTCAATTGATCGTACGATTGCAGAAAATTAAAATGAAGGAATTGAAAAGTGAATTAATCAAGTAGTGAGCACAAGCCGAAAAATAAATTAAGTTTGATATTTTTAATTTGTAGCGTTTTAGAATGTCCGACATACAGCAAACCAAGACATTCATAAATATTTAAGCGAACGTTTCGTCGACTAAAATTTACTTGCATTTGTTCACTTGCTCCGCGATAAAATGGTTGCTAGAACTAAAATTGAATTAGCTTACATTTTGCTTTGAAAAACAAGATTTAGCTATGTATTATCAAGTTTCATTTATGAAAAGCAACCAACCCCACAATTGGATGCGTAAATTGAAGTTTGATTTTCAGCTCTTGAATATTTCTCATTGTTTCGTCGTTAGGTCTGAAGAGGTAAGTCATTATTTGACCGATCCACCAAAGGTGAGGCATGTCTGTTTTATTTGTTAAAATGTGTTCCAGCACATTCGGCGTTGTGAACGGGGCAAAGGCACTTAAAGGTCCGACATATCGCTTAGGGTCAAGTTTCACCACTTCCTCATTTGAAGTCAACTCGTTTATGTGCTGGTCGTCACCTGCGAATATTGAATTTGAATTTTCGGAATGAATTATGCGTTTGCAAACATAGAAAAATGACACACTGACCAATCGTGTGTTCCTTCCTCGCGCATGTGCTTGACAAAAGCAGGTTATCGCTTATACGCGTAAAGCAGTTTGTTCAACATGACATGGAATATAAAAATCGGATGTTTTACTGAAGACGTTCACATGAGCTAAATCCTTGACATCGTTTGGAAAGAGATTGGCTCACCAAGCATTTTGCCTTGGCAGCAGTTGCAGATTTTCAAAGTTTTGATTAAATTCTGCCCAAATGTTTTCAAAAAGCAGACGTTTAAAGAAAAAACAAATTCTGGAATATTTCCTAATGTCTTTCTCTGATAACATACGGAAAACCATGTTGCTATTCCAAAAAAACTTCTTGCAAAGATGTATCTTATTCAGACAGATCTACAATAAGACAAGAAACCTTTCATTTTGGTTATGTTTTGGAAAATGTCTTCAGTGGTTTCCGAACAGCGGTCAGAAAATCGATTCAGAGGACTGAATAAGACTTCCTGTGTTTGGAGAAGGTCAGGTTGATGGACAAATGTTCTATTCGTTCCGATTGCTATGAATAAGCAAATACCCATGTGATGAAGTTCGCAACCGAACCCGCACCGTTTGTTTATTCGGCAAAAAAACGTCCTGACGGAAGTGCAGTTTTCTGGGTTCTGTGGAAACAAAGGAAAGAATTGAAGAAATGGGGTAGAAATCGTGCTCACTCCTGGACACACAATCAGCAACGTATGCAATAAGGAGTGTAACGTGAATATACTAAACGAATGCCACTGTGTGACAGTGTGACTTTAAAAATATCAACAGCAAAGTATCTCCAACCTTATTCTATAATTCTATAACGTTTAAAGGTGGGTGAACCATTTTATGATTGAAGAAGTTGCTTTGGAGGTTGAATGCGGATTGCGCTGATTTTCTGCACCGCAGTTATCCCAAACCTTCGAACATAGAGGTAAGCCTAGTCGTTATATGGGTACTATTCTGGTTTCCCGACTAGCCAAACCAAACGAGACTGATTCAGGGTTCTCATGACTTGAGGCTCTTTGCAGATTAGCAGATGAAATAGCACAAAACGGTTTTTACAGGAGGCTTCGCTTTACCAGCAGAATGACAGGAGCGGGAAAACAGGAAACACGTAGTCAGCCGTTCCAATTCAAAACTCCTCAACTGAATGAAAAGATGTGAGAGTCTTCTGTGCACGCAGTAACGCAAACACACGTAACTGTTAAGGAATGAATTAGAGATTTTCATTGCACAGAGGGCGTTGTCTGCGCTGGCACTTCCATAAACATGGAATGACCCACTGCTTAATCAGCTTTGCCTACATTGGATAAATGAATATATTCGTTTGTGCAAGTGACACTGGAAAATTAAAGTTTTGGAAGAGTAGATATCAAAGAAAAATTTCAGTGGACATTCTTGCTACTGTCATCTTTTTCTGGACATTAATCTGGTTTTGAAAACAAAATTGTTAATGTAAAAATACTTCCAAATAGCTTGGTGGGTTATTTCACATTGTTTTATTCATCAGCAATCGGCCATTTCCCACCGACTGAGAAACGTTTTCCAAATTTTTGTAGTTCAAAAAACGTTTTACGAACATATTCGCAGACGCCTTTGAAAACAATAAAACTATGTTCAAATGAATCGTAATACTCATCGCAAGTGTCATATTTAATTCACCTGAACTGATTTCGACACGGTTGATACTTCAAAAATAATTTACCGTTGCTGCATAACTGTACAAACGCATCCTATTGTACATTTGCTGTTGCTTCTTATAGGTTTGAAGCGAATTTATGTTATTTGTAGAAGGGCAAACAATCTTCTGTTTGATATTTGCCGAAACAACATACACCTAAACTCGTAGTACGTGATTCCAGTGACACCATGGGCGTAGGAAAAGGGGCAAGGGGAACCAAAGCCTCGCTGGATTTTGAAATTATCTATTTTATTATTTTTAGTAGAAAAAAATTGCATTGGTTTCGCAGTTGGTAAAATCTGACACACTGGAAAAAAAACTATTTCCTCACTGGAAAATTATTCGTCACCCCAGGAAAAATCTTTCCTACTCCCATCAAGGAAACATGCATGTTTTTCTAAACTGAAAGTCATTCATCTTAAGTAATTTCACCGAAAATGCCTGAAACACACTTGCGCTGAAATTAGAATTTCATGTAAAGTTTGCTTGCATATGAAAAAGCTTGACAACAATGCTTGTTGGATAACATGCATGTTCGTCGAACGTTGGAATATAATTTCAATGTTGAAAAAGTAGTATGATATCAAAAAAGACATTTAGCTACCTGGAGTTGGTGAATTTTTTGCTGTATTAACTCCTTTAGGTCACAGAGCGTCCGTATGTTTATCGTACGTGGAATCAGAGAGTGCAAGTGTGAATTTCTGTCAGTGAAAGGACAAAAATCTCGCACAAATCCTTTGACGTCTGTTTGGGAATGTAGGGCTCCTGGAAAAGAACGCAGTCCATCAACGTTTCAACATAACTATACAAAAAAGCATAAGCAAGATATCTGCTTAGGTTATGTACTGCTGTGACCGTCAAGATAAGCAAATGAGCGTTGCTTATATTAAAATGTAATTAGGGTACTTAGCTTAGCACCACAAAATGGTATAGAAATAACACAATCATTGTAATTTATGACAGGGTGCAGTAGTTCGTATACAGAGCAGAATATAATTTTGCAGCTAACCAGTGTGGTTCAACTGCAGGCCTGTGGGCCACCTGTGGCACGCCACAGCGTTTTCAGTGGCCGGCGGAAGCATTCAGGAAAAAGCGTCAAATCTGAAATTTGTTGATAAGCGTATGAGGTTACGTTTGTCTCACTTAATTGCTTGCTCTGAATCAAGTGAATTTGCACAAGAACAGAGAGTAATACCTTTTTTGTGTACCATTTCTTTTTATTTATTTATTTTTGCAATCAAATCAGAAGGTACTGCCTTCGCTGTGGCATCTCTCTGGATAAGCTCTGCTTTTTTTTAGTACTCCGATTTTGGGTTTCTTGAGGAGTACGTCTGGCCCAATAAACTCAGCATCAGCAAATAAATCTGTCTGTTTATCCGCTTAACGCAGCCTTCTCAAAGTGTCTCATCAGCCAAATTAACTGCCAATCCCTGCAAACCATAGAGAGTTTCTGAAAATTAGTCAACAAAGATAGATTTACTAAACTCGCGCTAAAAATGCATTCGATGTTTAGAAGCACATATGTGCGTGAGGGTATTTTCAAGGTGTAACAGATATTTAGGTTTCCTCAGCTGGACCTCAATAAAAAAGGTAGTTTTTCAAATGACTCCAGTTTCAACACATTTTCAGTAATAGTTTATCCATTTGCCACGTACAATTTTTTTTGGCTACATGAAAACATGGAAGAACACTGATATTGTCTGGCAAAGAACCCACAAAAACCTTTAAGTTCCATCCATGAAGTGTTGACTCTGAGAAACAAAACGAAAAGCATTTTTTGAATGTTTTTTCATAAATCCCAGAATACCGCAAAATAACTGCAAAATATGAAGTCTTATAAATGTTATGGGCTGTAAACAACAATGAAAGCAAAGAGATTATTGCAGCAGCTCTTTCCTGCAACGCCCAAGAATTACTCTTAGCTCTGGCATGTAAAGGACCATTTTATTTCACGTGTGTTCATGCTTCTGCAGCGAAATGAGGATTTCCAAAATTATACTTTGTTTGATATTTTGCATTAATTTAGTTCCCAGAACATTGCTCGCGTTCGCGCACATGGATATTTTTTTTTCTTTTTTACGTGATCATTAAACCAAAAATGATAGAGAAAAATGAAAAGCAAAAACTCACTTTTCTTTGTTCAGGATTCGCCTAACTGCATAAAGCGTACTGAGGCTTAAAAATGCAGCTGCCGGAAGAAAAATCTTTGCCGGTTTACAAAACATTGTTGAGGTTACAGCCATTTATAAAAGCGTTTTCGCATTATTCTCGGATTGAAGCACAACTCTGCAATATATTAAATAGTATGAGATTCAAAAGCTATTAGTTTTAGTAGAAATCAAGCTTATACATTCTTGCAACATTGTGCATTGCACATAATCATCTTGCAATGATCATTGTGTGTCGTCTTTAGAGCAAGGTCTCCAAACTTCGGCCCGCGGGCCAAATCCGGCCCGCGAAGCCATTTAATTTGACCCGCGAAGGCATTTCATTCAGTCGCACATAAATTTTGTCAATAATGAAAAAACAATATATTTCGTAAATTATTTCGAAACAATCAAATTTAGGTAAGATGTCCGACCCTCGAACTGCTGTGCAGTAGCTTATGTTGCCCTCTGACAAAAAAGTTTGGAGACCCAAGTCTTAGAGCACAGAGTTTTCTCACACAAATTTTATTGCTCTACTCAATTCAATTTGGCTCATGCAAATAAATATTTTTGATATGCAATTATTGTTTTTTAGGTTAAGTCTAAATTCCGGCTGCAGTGTCACCTTATGGTTTCAAAGATACTAAGATTAAAACCCTTGTTTGTTTTTGATTACCTGCAACGAACATTGCTCAAACTTGACCATGATTTTCGTTGACCTAGACTGTTATGTTTCTCGTTTTTTTCACTTCATTATATTACAGTATTTCCTTGTTTACCTGTTTAAATCTTTCGAATCACTTAAGGTCTTGTGCAGTATTAACCGCACCTCACGGCAAAACTGTCTTTGATAACGCAAAAAACTCACTTTTGCTTCATAGTTGAGAGTTCTGCAATAACAAGCAGGCTTAAATTTCAAGCTTGGTCTTTGTCAACTTATGACTCAATTTGTGCTGCAAAATATTTGCCAAAGTCCGTCTTGTGCAAATGACTGCGACTGCATTCCTTGAATTAAATCTGAGCACGCATAGCGCTTGACACCTCTAAGTCAGGGTTAATCTCCTTCGAATTGTTGGCTATTCTCCTTCATGATATGGGTCACCGTCACTTCAGACACTGCGTTTTTCTTTTACCTAATATCTGAGTGGTCTTTGCAGTGTGGTCTGCAGAACAGATATACCCAGTTGCAAATCAATGGAATCGTTTGATGTGGAATTAGTTTTCGCCAAGATGGCCAGATTTAAGCCATAGGTTTCAGGATATGCTGTTGTTGCAAACAACAAGTGGGTAAAAGTTTACCAGACATTTACACAAATGAAATAAAGCTTCAGGAACGTTTCTAACAAATGCGGCGTTACACATTTCGGCAGGTCATGAGGCACACTGTTCGAAAATTGTGTCGCTCAAAACATCAACGTCAGAGTCTCTCATATAATAGAGCAGTGGTTCTCAAACTTTCATGAGCATTGGCTCCCTTTGTAATTCTCCCTTTGTAAAAAAACATTGTAATTCGTAGATAGTCTCCACGCTACAAATACGAATCGAAAACTTCAAAATCTCAAATCACGAACAGAGGCACAATTTGTTCACCCTGAAATTATCGCAAACGCTGGTGGTCTGGTCGCAAGCTGTCCTCAACAAGCGCTCACGAATGCGTAATCAACAATTTCCGCTGACGTTTTGCTGCCTGAACATTCGCCAATTCGTGCCTTTCAAAAAGGATCACTTGTATGGGTTTCAAAAAACGTGACAGTTATGTTTGAAGATAGCCGTAAGTTATAATCACATAAATTAACGTCAGTAGAAGTTTTGTTAAAGTTTCAAACAAACGCACACCTGCTATTTCAAATTGATTTTCAACAGAGGCCACGTTTCTGTTGATCGTAACATTTAACAGGTATGATGAAGACGCTTGTCACAATGAGCTGTTGATGCTGACACTTTCGTTCCACAGCGATCAACTGCAATACTTAGAAATGCTCTTAGTTTCGGATTGAAAAATTTTTGGCGTTAATGATAAAATTGCCCAACCACACTGCACACGACGTTATGAGTCGGTGAGCGTTAAATGCATTTTGAACGCATGTTATTTCATTCGAGGTTCGGGCTCTTACGTCATCGACAAGAACAAAAATAATGAAACGAACCAGTAACACACGAAAGTGAAGTTTCAGTTGAAAAGCATTGGTACCATTCTGTTACAGCAGGTAACACTGTGAAGTTTACAGCAGGCAAATCCTTAACGCGTTCCTTTTAATTACTTGAAAAAGGATCACAAACTAAACCAAATAACGTTGCAAGACACTGGCAAACGACGCACCAAAATGCACGAGACTCGCAAACCACTTTTCAGCGCATCAGCTCGCCAACATGAGAGCTCCAAACAATGGTCGCGCGATATAGCGCATCAATGCTGTGGTTACATATCTACAATCCATAAAAAACACACTCGGCAATGCGCTCTTCACGAAAGCCAAAGCATAAATTCTACTGTAGGAACCAAACAAACGAGCAATGGAGCGCTTTAAGAAGACTTTCGCTCCTTCTCGCTGTAACTCAAAATTGTAACTGCGGCTCTGATTTCCTGCAGCTTGACCAAACTCAAGATCAGCGCAAACTCAGTCTCTTCGAGCACTTATTAGTCATTATTGGACCGACGCTTTGGCCACTCCATTGCACAAATACCTGCAACCAACGCTATGCGCGCTCCTGCGTTAACACGCCCCACTGCAAATGTCCGAAACATTCGATCAAAACTGTTTACATCAAGTCGGCACCCGAACTAACACCAACCAGCTAAACCATAAAAACGAATTTTGTTTCCATTGATTTAACGCGTGTGTTTTTGGATTGGCATAGACACCTTTCAAATAAATAACGCATTCGCATCGTAACCACAAAACAACTCTTTGCGGCGTACATGCATTATCCTTCAGGTAATACCCGGCATAGTTTTGTCACTGGTCTCCGTAAAGCACCAGCACTGGTCTTTACCAGCACTTGACGAACTCTGTTACAGCTTCCCGGATATACCCACCCTCCAATACAACCTTTCTTACTCTACATATGATCACGTTGTACATTACTGAAGTAAAAACGTTTGGTTCAGGCTACTGCACATGATAAAAGTTTATTAGATGAATAAAATATATACAAAATTGCTACCTAGCTTACTTAGCTAATGTGAAAATCGAATTAATAGGGAAAATATTAACCCTTCAGCAACAAACCTGAGATAGCGTAGAACCTCTACCTTCTCACTAACTGCGTGAACGTGAGCTGCAGTCACTTTCACAATGTTCATTTACTTTCAATTGGTGTACTTTCGTCACTTTCCAAACTACACAGTTGCATTTTTGGTCCATTTTTGGCGCCTACCTTGGCCCAGTGCGCTAGGCAACCGCCTAGTTCCCCTATTGGTAGCGCCAGCAGTGCTTATACGTCCTGATCGTGACAGTATAACTAGGAAGAGAATTTCGTATAACTTACACCAGAACACATGTGCAACAATTTTGATTCCTGAGACATTGTTCCTTTGAATGAGCGCCCATGTATCGTCGATAAACCCTTTTGTAATCTGTTTTCTTTTAGTATCTCCTAATTAGAAAATACTTGTTTGTTCTTATGATAATGTTCATTGCTTTGACAAAGTAGAATTCGTCTAACAACTTTAGCTACAATGACGCTTTAATGTCGGTCCCGGCAAATCATCTGCAAGTTTTATTTTGGTTCTATTTTATTAACAATTGTAAAATGTCAAGTGCAGTAGCACTGTGTTCGATAGTGGTACCGTTGCCTGGCAGTCCCGTCACCACGGGGTTCTTTGGTGGTCTAGGCCGTCAAACAAAGCTCCAAGCCCACAAATTGAAATATGAAAAACTATAAATAGTGACGTCTTTGTTAAATTTTAGAATGCCAAGCTCTCTGCACAAACGTAAAGCCCCCACGTTGAAGACTTTCTTACGACGGTTCTGCTGCTGCACACGAGTCGCTTAAATCTATGGATTTCCACAAGAAACTCGGAGCAATCCAATTCGTCTTCGTATATGCTTTGAAGTGCATTCATGCAAGCCTCGTGTTTTTGCAGTAGATAGTGTGGGTTCAGAAACTCAAATAGATAATTTAACCGAGTAATTCCGTTGAATCCTCTTAGCTTCAATCTTGAATCTGTCCAAAGCTTGAGTTCGCATGTTTTGTGCGTAATTGATTCAGTACGGTTTGGTATTGGCTGCACTCAGAGAAGCAGAGTGATTTGCACCTATTCGCTAGAAGTTAGTGTGGGTGTTGCAAACTTAATTTCCGTTGTGTCTAGACCTACTGTAAGTAGTAAAATCACGCTTTTGATATTTGCTACACTTAAAGCATTCTGTGTTCCGTTTCTGTTATGTCTCAGAAAACGTACCTGAAGATTGATCGCAACTGGTTCAAACGTAACTGTTTGCTTCTGACAACAACGTTTTGCGCTGTTCACCTCTGTGTTTGCATAAACAACTTCTTTGGGGAATAAGAGGTTACAGAACTGTACATAAACGGAATCTCATAGATTCGCAATAGGACAAATATCGTATACGTTTACCCTACCCTGCAGTGGTATCTGGACTACAACCACATGGACAACTGCCACCTAGGTCAACTGCCACTGGACAACTGCCTTGTCCCTGTTGGCAGTTGTCCGGGTGACAGTTGTGCTGGTGGCGATTGTGCTAGGTGGCAATTGTCCCTGGTGGCAGTTCTCCTGGTGGCAGTTGTCCTGGGTGGCGATTGTTCTAGGTGGCAGTTGTCCGGGTGGCAGATTTCCAGGTAGATGTAGTCCTAGAACCTCTGTAACATAGGGTTTTGATTGACAAATTTGTTGCAGGCTCTAAAGTAACAAAAATCTGTATCTGCGAGGTCGCTCTATCTCTCGGATTTTACTTTTACGACGTCCATGTCGTTTGCCGTTCCGTCGGAAATGACCTGCTTATTAGCAAAATGAATTTGTTACCACCGTTTGTTCTGAGAATAGCTAGACCTATTTCTTGATTTTCGCTTGATATTGCGCAATAAAGTCAAATAAAAACACCGTAGAAGTCGCTAATACCAACATGACAAACATCACTCGCTTAGAACATTTCTTGAGAAAAAAGATTTAATTCACGAACTTCGGCATCATTACGCCTTTGCGTAACAACACACAAATCACAAGGACAAAAACTGAAACACAAGCAGTCATAATCACGCCGTTAATACAATGTACATGTTTTTCACGCTTTCTCAAGTTTTTGTAAATTTCTTTGAAGTTTCAATTTTGTTAAAACTAACCGATTGTTTGGCTTTTTAAGTGCACGCTACACAAGTAATCCGATTCTGTCAGAGTTTGTCTCAACTGCCAAGATTGACGACATTTTCAGTTCACCGTTCAAGTGTCAGACCATTTTTTCGAATTATACGAAGGAATCTACACTGCCTTGGCCAACGAGGCTGAAGTTCAGAAAAGGAGTTTTCGACTTAATTTTTGGAGTACTTGGAATAAACAATTTAAGCAGATTCTTTCCCTAGTTGTTTTCCTTAGTGCGCTCTGTAGGTTACAGCAGTCCTGTGGGAATCTGCACACGTTTTGTGTTTTTGGCGAAAGGGTGGGGGTGTAACTGGCAAATTTGACCTGCGTACCTGAAGTGCACCACAGGAAATAGTTGCCAGTTTCGCCCATGGCTACAAGACATGTAAATTTCGCAAGAGGTAGTACCAGCAAACCAGCACTGCGCAACATTTGAAGTTGTTCGTGAGCTAAATCTTTCAGCTATTTTGGCCTGAAAGACCTCATGTGTTTGAAAAGTTCAAAAATATCCTTGAAAATAACATGGTATCATAATTTTGTTGCATGTAGAACCACCAGCTTCGAGCAGAAAACGATTTCGATCTTCAGGCAATGTCAGTAAGGGATGATTGCTAAATTTCTGCATATTTTCTTCTGTTAGTATGCGTACATCCCACATTTTTGGGAAAACAGGTTTATTTAAAAAAATCTGTTTTTCGAAATCTAACAAGTTCATTCCTTCGGACCAGGTGAGCTTGATTCTTCTGTCGCATACACAGAGCTGACAGGTGATAGGACAATGCGGTGTGGTTTAGAAGGAGCAATTGCAAAGGTATACCTTCAGATCTGCGTTGGTGATGTTAGTGGTGCTGCATGGAGCGGACAGAACAGTGCAGTGATGAAGGATGTGACTGGCAGATTGGATGTCTCCGTACAAACAATCTTGTTATCAGTCAATCCCATTCTGCACAGGTTTCCGGCCATGCTCAGTGCACAAGCGGTTAAGTTAGACCCAAATTTTGTACGGCGTGTGCCATCCTGGTGGTGAGTTAGTAAAAGTAGGGAATAGAGACAAATGGCTTCAAAGAATCTGATACTGGAGGGGGTTAGTCCGGGTTAGTGAGGTTCTCCATGAACGGTCTTAAGCGGCGTGTTGAGCGAGATCTATTGGGAGTGTGTCGTACGTGTAGGGTTTCATGTGACAGGTGATCAAAACTTTGTGATTTACGATGTAGCTCTAGACATGCCGCGTTTCTTCGAGTAGTGGGGGACAGGGAACCAGAAAGGAAAGGGAGGAAATCTATGGGCGTAGATCTTATACAACCTGATATTGTACTCATGGCTTTATTCAGCTGGGTGTAGGTGAGCTTGGTAATATGTTTTGAGTTGATTGAAAAATGCGCCAAAGAGATCTCAAGAATCCACCATGATAGTTGGAAAATGATTGAGTAATTTGGCCTATGCAATAGATAATAACGGTGTTAGTGTTTGCGAAACCGAAACATTCCAAGCCCTGCATTCTGGATTTGCGTCTCCAAACAGCGACCTTTTCAGCCTAAAAATGTTCTTCAAAAAAAAAAAGCGTCAAGAACAGTGGCCATGTTT
>JGI24021J15306_10009936_pt1 | contig 11776 bp, 11 predicted proteins | sample Ectturendosymbi1_FD_15306 | JGI IMG/M metagenome (IMG submission 15306)
TGTAAACCACCCTCAAGGCTGAATCGCCAATTAAAACCACCAGCAAAGGGTATTTGGTACATTTCATAGTTATGCAACTTCGCAGCGTCTTGAAAACCATACAAAGGAAATAATAAACACGCAAACTGTTACGTCACGTTCCGTGACGCGAAAAATCTTTGCACTTGGGCTATCACTGAAATTGATAATCGACAATTTTGCTGTAAAAGTCGTAGCTGGTCGTTTGTAGACAGGGGCGAAAAAAAAAATTAAAATGAAAATTTTTGATGGCCGATCAGTAAATTGTTGGTTAATTGAAATAACGGCATTTTTAGTATCAATAATGCATGCTGAAAACAGTTACGTGTTGGCATTATTTCTTTTAAAGACGTCATCAACTACCAGTAAAAATGTGTTCAATCAGAATGAAATATTCAATTTCAGAACACTTGCCAAAATAAGATTCTGGTCAGTCAGGCAAACAAACAGACTGATGCAATAATCTTTTACTTGACGATCAAAGGAAACTAACTTTCACATGGACACCGGCGTCCACAAACGCTGTAGCGCGCTGAAAGATGCCAGTAAGGCTTAAAATCGTGTAACACGAATTCGCAATTATAAACTCTGTACGTTGATTTGAAATAATCCGAAGCAGTGTGCGTTTATCGTTGCGTATGTATGCATTGCTTTTTGTGTTTCTCACTTTCGCCAAGTTCCGTTAAGTTTCAGAGATGACCCCAACCAGGTGGCGAACTGCATCAGGACTTCTATTCAATGCATTCGTTGGTGCCAGTTGTATGGTCCTCACCCTATACGCTTGGATTTGGAGGAACTGGAGAGAACAGCATCTTTGGAAAACGATTACACTTGCTGTTCCAGTTTTTGTGGGAACTCTTCTAATGCCCAAGTCTCCGCGGTTCTTAACTTTGTAAAGGTGTTTGACAGGGATGTAGCGCAAACAAAGGAGGTGTGGGAACGCACCCAAAAAACTAGCCATTTTGAAATAGCTTCAAGCTCATTTTGAAGCAGTATTTAATGAAGTCATGAAAAAGGTGTGGGCACGCCGTTCCCACGCGTTCCCGCCCCACTGCAACCCTAGTTTTTGCGCGAATAGCATTTGTCTAAACCTGCCTATGAGCAGCATTGTTTATGGAAAAAATGATGGCTGGAAAATACAAATATTTTTTGTCTATAAAAAGGTTTTGGGAACTCCTTTTTCACCGAATTCTGCGGGAACCTTGTGTAGGCAAAAACTATAATATTGATGGCTTCATTTTGAACGGTTTTATGAAATATATCAACACTTTTTACTCTTTTTTACTCATGTTTGCTTGTAATTTATCCGTAACCAATGTATGGGTCGTTCTTTTGTTCTTTAAGCACGCCGTAAATACATTTTCATAAACTGAGCATACAATAGCCAGTTTGTATATTTCTCATGAAAATTATAAGTGCTCAGGGAGTTTATCATACCTCTAAAATAAGTGATCAACACACATTTTTAAGCATTCTCAACTTGTAAATTTGAGAATCGTTTACATGCTCACTTTTGCAGGTGGCTGTTCGGTCAAGATAATAAACCAGAATCTCGCAGAATTTGTCGACTTATTGCAAAGAGGAATAGAACTGAGCTGAGTGCCTCCACTTGGGTTTCGGTGGAAAAGGAGTACAGCTCTGAAGCGTCGGAGGTTTGCAGCAAAACCTGAGTCGATCCGGAATATAGCAAATTTTAACATTAGAAGAGAGTTTTTAATTGAGTTGGTTAATGAACTGTTTTGTGTGTCAAAGTAATGATAAAACTTAATCAAAAATTTTATGAGGCTCAATTTTAATTTACCCGCATTGTAGCTTACTCCTTCTGGAGTTTCATGAGTGGTCGCGGCGCTCACCCCAATTGCACCAGGGGCTGCATGTCTATATTCGCATAGTGAATGCTGCACTAGTTGCAGGTCAGTAGCAGTACCGCGTGAACATTGAACCGAACCACTAATGCCGAGCACGAGGCTTTAATGCCTTTTCTCGAGTCTTCGTATTAAATCGAGTCCAGTGATCGGCCTACCAGCGTTGTGGTGCGTGCTCAGCCCACTGTACCACTTGGCCGCGAATGAACATTCACCACGATTGTTTACTTCAGCACTAGGTTGTACTATTACATCTTACGTAATGCCGAGAGGATCATCTGATGCTTACGAGGAGCGATTTGCAACTCGCAGTACAGTTTTAGGGAAACCATGTCCAGTGCTTTACGTAAAATTGTAGCCATGAGCATTGTTTTCAAACCAAAAAAGCATCTTTAAACCCTCTGTCAAAATTACCACTTATATTAAATGAGCAAAGAACCTGCGGATGTGGAACCATAAAAACCATCAAAAATTATATAAAACTACTTCTCATATCGTGTTGGAAAGACGTTGACTTGAATGCTATCACCCTGAATGGCAGAGATACCTGGATTTGCATTTAGAAGACAAAACTTACTAAAAACGATGACCTGTCATGCAGATTTTAACAGTGAAAGTTTAAACGTACGGTTCTGTTCTGCATTTTGGCTGTCCTCTTTAATCATCGCTAGTGTCTTTTTAAAAAATAGGTGCTAGACATTGGGTCGTCCGGGGCTTTCTTACTGCTGCGGTGCACCTTTTGGGAGCATCGAAACAACTGGTCAAAACCACTAGAGGTTTACTATCTAGTTCTAAGTGGTTGGTACCGGGGTTTTCCGGAAGCCCGCCCTGGGCCGTAAATTGGAAAAAGGGCAAATTGGGAAAATAAGACGTGAACCAAATAACCGCCCGGGCTGTTATACGGCAGTTGCATATTGCCTGTGTCTGAACAACTACACATGCACACAAAACCGATAAAAAAGTTTGCCGACCACTGGTGTAAGGTGACAGCTACAAACAGTATTCAAACTCAGTACGGTATAACGTTGGACGTACCGTCTAAGGTGACAGGTACAAATACCGGTAGTATTCAACTCAAAGATTAACAGTATATAGACGCCCACCTAAAATAAGCACCCATGGGCGGATTAAAGACTGGGCGGCTTTCCGGAAAACCCCGGTATAGGTTTCACAGAACGTAAGAAAATGGAATTGAACGGTGTTGCTCCTTTCCTGTGGAGTTGACTAACCAAAGGTATCCCCCTTTCGGAACAAGGTTGATGTGTGGTCCAGAAAACTTGAAGTTCTCGAAAACCGGCATCAACATATGAAGTGCTCAGGAAGATGAGCATCTGAATAATAGAGAGATGTCAGTTGCGATCTTTCGGCCGTGTACCCAGAACGCCACAGAAAAGATCAACGAGGCAATTCCTGCTGGCTGCACCAAAGGGAAAACGGCCCAGAGGTCGACCAACGACCAAGTGGAGTGAACAGCCTACATCTCCGACGTTGTTGAGTCCCGTCTTGGTGTGGAAACAGCAGAACTATCAGAGATTGTTGAAAACCGTAGGGCAGAGGTGGGCATTTAGCGGGCCGCGGGCAACATGTGACCCGCCACAGCGTTTTCAGTGGCCCGCAGACGCATTCAGCAAAAATTTAAAAAACTTAATTGTGTGAGGTTAGATTTCTGACTTTGAATTGCGTGTGCTGGATAAAGTGCATTTGCACAAGAACAAATGTATTGAAACCTACTTATATACCATTAATGTTTTGTTTTGTTTATTAATTCTATGATCAAATTAAAAACTATGGTCCTGCGCTAAACGTAGCCATCTCAAAATGGCCCCCGAGCCAAATTAATGGCCCACCCTGCCATAAGATAATTCTTGTCCTCTTGGGGTTGCTCCTCCTAGGGCTGCTGCTTTTCTTCGTGACAGGAATAGTGGGTATGGAGATGAACGAAAAAATATCAATCTGTTCTCTGAATGTTGTAAATACTTGCAGTAGATCAACCAGTGCTGAGCTCTTTAAAAACCAAGGTACTTTACTAACTCAGAGCTTTGACTTTTATTACTTATTAACTAATAATGACTAATGCAGTGCTTCCCAACCGGGATGTCGCCGCACTTTAGGGTGTGATTGACAATACTCAGGGGAGCCGCGAGCTAACAGGTTTTTAAATATATTATTAAAAACACGTTCACAAAATGTCATCAGACAACCTTAAAACGAATTGCTAGGAGTTCGCCAGTCGCCACTGCGTACAGCAAATAATTATTTCTCTTCTCTGGGGTGCCGCAAGCTTAAAAAGGTTGGGAAACCCTGTTCTAAACCTTATCTTTAACGTGTACAATAAAAAGTACATTGAAATGTCAGAATCAATTTCCTGGTGTGCCAATGTTACAAAGCGAGAATTTGAGTCCATGAAACGTAGGTCTGTATCTAACTTTTGACTTGCTTCTCCCCATCCCACGTCGTTTTCTAAATGAGCCGAGGAGAGCAAAAACAATTGCAGGTCCCAAGAATGCAGAAAAAAAATTTACAACTGCTAGGTCATCAGCTGGCGCCAGAGAACTTTTCCGTTGAATAGGATGAGAAATCAGCGTTCCTGATTGACAAATATTCAGTAACTTATTTTGTATTTCAGTAAGTTTTCCGCTCATTGCTATTTACTCGAAACAAAGTATTTTCCCCATCTAAAGTTTTACTTGGACAAAGTAAGGGAAGAGTGAAATGATTTTTTCTGGTTTGCTTTCATTGTTTACGCTTGAACAGCACTTCGTATAGGCCTATCTCTTGTAAACCAACTACTTGAGATCTAACTAATAAGGTGGCTTACCCTTAAGCTTTCGTTTGTGAATGACGCATAAATCAGTAGCCTATTCCTCCCAAAGCTCACAGCAATAGTTGCAACACTTCACAAAAGTAGCTAATTTGAGCAGCACAAACAATTGCTAGGAAGCATTTGATTGGCCCTCAGGTGTATCATCAAAATTTAATTTGTACTTTGATTAATTATCCTTTAAAAATTGAATATGAAACACAAAGAAGACATCGATTTCTTTGCGCAGCGGAATTGCTATTACATGTTTGCAACAATGACTGCCGTCTCGTACGTTTTGTGATTGCGGGCATCGACAAATAATATTGTTTAAAGATTGCGGGACTTTTTCTTCTGCATAGACATGACGCCACTGGGCACAGTTTTTGTATTCACAACTGTTTGATAAGGATGAAAGATATTTGTTCAACTGCAGCATATATAATTTATTGAATTTATCTTTGCAGGGAACAGAAAAGAAAACCACCTTGAAAGAAATGTTTCGCAGACCATATACCCGCTGGCTTACTGGAGCCAACATGATTGTTTGGTGTTTTGTGAGGTACGACTACTAGCTTCTCATATATAAAGCTCCGTAACATAGTGCAACACAACTTTGCACTTATTACAAGAAGTTTTCTTTTGCCTTAAAGCGCCATATAATCTCTAACAATCGTTGAAAATGCCCCTAGGTTACAGCAACAAATGATAAAGGCTATTCACAAGCATGATTTTGAAGCTGTTCGACATTCAAAAAGAGTTCAGTTTGTTCTCCCAGTACGCATTATACCACCTTTTGTGACCGCTCCGCCCATATGTGTGTCGGGGTTTCTCAGCGGAACTAGAAGTCGACGGAACCGTGCGAATGCCAAATCCCGGCATAGAATATATTCGCACGAGTGAATTTCACGTGCAACGAGACTAAGTTATAAGTCTCTGTCATTTGGAAGGCTCGAGACTGGTACGTCGCTTTCGTTGAAAAATGGCCATTTTTACTTGTCACCAATCCAGTGGCGTAATCAGTCCAAAATCTTTTGGGGGCAGAATGTTTGACTAAGGCGAGCAACAGTATTTTTGTTTGGGACGCCACTTTTCAAAGCAAAAAATGACTAGATAAGCTAAAAAATTGGGGGAACCATGGCTCCCTGGACCCCCCTTGCAACCTCTATACGCTAGTCGGTTTACTGCAAATTTACTTTTCAGTTTGCTTTATTATGGTCTGACCATGAATGGCGGTTCTTTGGCTGGCGATCCATTTCTTAACAACACACTCCTGGGCTTGATGGAGGTGCTCGCTAGTGTCTTGGCTATTTTTATGGTCTCTCGCCTTGGTCTGGTAAAAACCATAACTGGATCCTTATTTGTCGCCGCTGCTTCGTGCTTGCTGTCATCTCTTGCAGTTCAACTTGGACGTGGAATCGATGGCAAGTTACCAGGCTGGTCTACTAGTTATCTAAATCATTGTTGAAGCGTTATAAGAGGAAAAATGCTTCGTTTGAATGTCAGTAACAATCTGACATTACCTGATGTTGAACAGAAAAACTGCCTCGGTACCGACATCAAATCGGTTTCTTTTCAGGTCATATTAAAATAAACAGTTAACAACCAGGACTGACCGCTTTAATAACGGACAAACCGATAGAGATGACACACGACGCCGTTTGGAGAAAAAAAAACTTAGCCTAGATTCTTTTGAAGCATGTGTACGATATCTTAATACATGTATTGAAACATGACGTCATGTTTTAAGCTTCCATTTTCAATTTAGGTTTCAGGAAATCGCAACATAATGGCGTAGTTTGCAATGAGTGATCAGCAAAGCAGGTGTTTATGATTTTTGAAAGAAAGCTGAAACAAGAAAACAGACTTTCCCGTTTTGTTCTGCTTGAAAATAAGACTCCAAACCTCATGTCATTTGTAGCAAAGGGTTTGGAAGCTGTAGTACAATTTTAAGAACTTGATTCATGAGACAGTTTGATAAGATGTAGCAATAAGAAGCATTTCTCATAGTCTATTTTTAGGACGTTTTATATTTTGCGTTCTCTTTGTGTGAGAGAAGGGCCGTCAGTGTAACTTGTAGACCTTAAAACACTAACGAAAAACACAAAGGAGTAGATTGCTTATAAAACAATCTGTTGGCAGAAGTCTTGTAGTTTTATGTTCTGCACAAGTTAGTTGAAGGTAGCCCTAGTACACATTTATTTTATACACTTGTAGCCTAGAGAAGTAGTAGCCTCCCCAGATAGCCAACTCATTCCCAGTTGCGTGCAAAGAGGGGGACAAACGGAGCGTTATGGCCTCGGGCATCCAAGACAGGGGGGCATCGAAAGAGTAATTGCAAAAATCAAAATTTATGAAAATGCTGTAACTAGATCCTTCTTCGTATTGTAAGCTTACTAACTCACACTGCATGAATCTGATGGAAACTTGCCTGATGGGGCCATGCAACTCTAAATTAAGTAACCAGAGAGAAATGAAACACTTCCATCGTCATGTTAAGTCCGTACATCCTTTCTTTCCAACCCCTTTGTAGACTGGCCAATTCCTGCTAGACAATTTTTAATCTGTGACTTGTATTCTTCAAAACATCCTTCGATTCTCACTACAGCCTAGGTTCTAGGTTCGCAAAATTTGCGAGTATGGCGGCGACGTATTGTTGAAAAGTATTAAATGCATTGCTTTTGCCATTCGGAAATTCATTATCATTTCACTATACACGCCATAATCAAAATAAAGTGGACAGTAAGCTACAGTGAACACTCAGACCTCTTCAATTCGCTTATTCAATGCTGGATTTATTAGTAAAAAACGCTTGATGTTACAATGGTGTCTTGTCTGCTTTGTTTCATTTTTAGTAACAGTGCAAATTGTGTCACAGAGCTATATCATGCATGACACTTTGACGATAGATTCTTCGCTTTCAGTTGTATAAAAGATCAAAATAATATGCTGTAGCACATTTTTCAGAAAGAACATCTTTTGGAGCTGTTGAAACGTTTTCGGTGCTATGTACGATACGTTTAAAAACGTACTGTTTTTTGATCAGAGCGCCAGCGTCTTTTGTGAAACGTACTTCACTTTGTTTCTCGCCAAAAGTACCATGCAATATTCTTTGCCGTTGCACATACGTTTTACAACGTTCAAGACCCTTGCTATTGTTACTTAACGTGGTACGAGACTCGTACTGATTGGTTCTCTGCTTTATTTTGACATCAGCGAATTTTTTATGGGGTAATCCTTTTGCACGTAGCAAAGGTCTGGGCAGGCAATTTTGCTGTGCCTGTGTTTCTTACATTCCTCATGACTAGAATTTGGCAGGGGGCATAAATCAAGCAGTCCCGTCACTGCGGGGGGCTGTGGTGGGTTTATCCACCACGAAAAAAGCTCCAAGCTCCCCAAATTGACATGCGAAATACTACAAATCAGTGGAGTTTTATCATTTTCAGAATGTCAAGCCTCCATATTAAAGAATTTTTGGCCACGGTTCTGCAATCAAGTATTCGCTCCGGACATCATCAGACTTCAACACGCCCGTTTTCATTTCCCTCCATTTTCTTTAACAAACTTGCGATATGTACTAAGGTTTTCTGCCAATAATTGCGAATACCCGTCTCATCAAATCAGTACAATGAACAGATGGTTTAACTAAGGTCGTTTTTAGTATTTTCGTAGCATTTTGCGTTGCTTAGATGGTTAAATTGGGTACTTCCTTGACAGTTAGATTAAGACAACTGGTCAAGGGTTTGTGTTTAAATCACAATAAAAACAGTCTGGAAGTGCCGATTTTGAAAACTGAACATGCACTGTTGTAAACTTCGCAGACGCCTCCGACAACTGTGCAAAAACCAAAGTGAAACAACACTTTCAACTCTGGGTTTGTTTGGGGAATCGTTTATGCCAGAGAATTTAATTTTGTGTGTAAAGAACAGCTAAAAATTATTTTCCATACTTATGATGTAGGTGCAAAACAATCTCCCCAAGGCAAAAGTAGATTAGATAGGTCGGCTCCGGTATCTTCTGTATATGTGTGTTCTGCCAATTGTTCGTTTGGTTGCACAGCCATTGAGGAAATCGGAACATCTTTGGTGATGATTGGAAAGTTTGCGGCAAGCATGACCTCGGCCTCCATCTGTTTCCAGACTTCAGCATTGTTTCCTACATGCGCAAGGTGGAATGTTGCATTTGATGTATTTTCTTGCAAGGCAACTTCTAGACTAGATGCCACAGTACCCAGTTGAAATCATTAATTTTAAGTTTATACATATTACTAAAGTACTAAGTATTCGTGTACCATCCCAATGCTCATTACGTTATAGTTACTCGACACTGTAACCAAAGAGTCAAATGGCTACGTAACGAATATTACAATGGTACCACAGTTGGTAGTACTTCAAAAATGTGCCTGACATATTCGAAATATATATATATGCGTAGAAGGTTGACTTAAAAAATAATAACAGAAATTATAGAAAACCATTCTAAATTTTTTGGGTGCGCGAATAGCTGCAATAATTTTATTTCAATTCGACCTTGATAAACAATAAAATAACCTAATCTCTATGATACTGTTATGAAAAAGCATTTCCGCCCCAGTTGCCCCTATAGCGGCCTTTGCAAAAAGTCAGCGAAAACTCTTTAAAAACATGTACAAAGCTATTTGTGTTTCGAGAAAAATGTCACCGCCACTCGAAATTAATGTGACGTCAGTCAATAATGTCAGGCAAAATACGAAAACATCAATTGTGAAAACATATGCCTCTGCATAACAACTAGCGACAACATGTATCGGCCCTAACGAACTAGTGCGCCATGCAGTATATGACATAAAACTACTTAAAAACAAAAATGGGCAATCTACGTGGAAACTGCTCAATGATATATCATTTCCAAAACGATTCTGTAGGAACAACAACTCCCTTTGTTAATTGTAAACACCAGCAGCAGTACGTGATTTTCACGTTTACATAGTTTGAACGACGTAGTCCATAGTACTGTCTGATTTTATGTTAATCGTACTTATCTCTTTCCAAGCATAGATCGACCGCCCTTGGTCTTGCCTCAATGAGTGCCAGGTTGGGCAGCACCATGACTCCATGGATGATACAATTGCAGTTCACACTTCCTTGGCTTCCGCAGGTGACAGCCCGGTCACAGCGCTTCTGATTATTATTTATGACGGATCGCCCATCTGTGATTTGTGCATGCGCTAAAATAAAGGCGTTTTTAAAGCGTTTTTTTCAAAGTTTTCAAATGCGATTTGGGGTTATGCTATATTTCCCATCAAGAGCAGGTTTCACATAAACTGTGAGATAACAGGAGCTCAAATACGAAGAATTTTCAGAATGCAACGTGAAGCTTCAATCATGAACGAGAATTTGCAAAAAAAATTGTACCTTCTCTGCGTTTGTAAATTTCATGAAAAGAGCGAACTAATTTCAAATGACGCAGTCTCTTGTAATATGTCTTGCTTAGTATAAAGTCAGTTTCTATCGAAAACAAATGGTCATATTTTACCAGGTAGTCTTTGGTCTAACAGCGTTTGCTGCTGCTATCATCACTGGATTTTTTCCCGAAACAAAAGGTGATGACCTACCGATGACGTATGACGAAGCAGAGGACTTTTTTAGAAAATCGATGCAAAATTCAAAAGTCGTCTCTTGGTTTGGATTGCCCAAGCATGGGTAAGGAGATTAAAAACTGTCTTGTTTGTTTGCCAAACAAATTTTTACGGTGTTTGAGATTAACCCTCCGCCATGAACAAAGTAACTTTAGTTATTTCCACATCACCAGCATAAATTTGTACAGTGCAGTTAATGTTTGGTTTGGCAGAAGCCAAATTATCTTAGCTCGTGCTGGTAATAGAAATTATTGCTATTCTGCTTAAACGTACAAGAAAGTCATACGAAAAATTACTGTTCACCTTCAAATGAGTTTGTGTGGACACTAAGTAGGTCTTGCTTAGCTTGCTGAGTGATGAGTGTTGCTTTAATGCAGCTAGAAATACTTTTACTGCTCAAAATTGATACGAGAAAATTTTTCCAAGGTTACGATCAACATGGTTCTCATGTTGATTCTGCGTTGTTTGCGCCATGCAGACATTTCACATCAGCAGTGCGTAATCCTTTAAGTTATCGTCATTTTGTAGGTTTGTTCCCCGGTCAGAACGAAAAAAAACTGAGGAAGTACTGATGGAAGTTGGGCAAGCGTGAACTCGAAACACCACCAAGCAACCTTGAAAATGTTATCGTGGATGCTTCTCAAGCATAGTCTTTGGTGGCGAAGATTCTGTCGTCATTTCATCTGGAATAAAATGTGGAAACATGTTTGTCAGCTTTCTGGTTCGAATTTGCACGCATTCATTCCAAGAACTTTCATGTTTAATCGTTACAGCATTTATGTAGACAGACCAGACCATTCGGGTGACAGTACGTAGTTGATTGATATATTTTAGTAAAAAAAATAAGTTCTCGACCGCACGGAATTGATTCAATGGATTTAAATGTCTTTCCTGATGTAAAACAGCTTTTCAATATTCTTTACATTGAACGCCACGTTAACAGTGGTCGTGTGCTGAAGATTTCTTGGCTTGGAACGCATTCCTTAAAAAGGTTCTTGAGTTCAAAACAAGTATCTGATCTCTACAAATGCGACGGGTTTGAATCAAGCAGCAAATTATTATAATAGGAAAATCATTTTCATGTTGCACTGCGCATGCGCAAACATGAAGTCCTATTCAAATAGAATTCTAAGCATGTGCAACACTCACCCACTTTACACTGCGCTGTTATCGGATTGACGCGAGAGCGATTCGTCGCCCTTGGCTTACCTTCGTGAACACACTTGCGAACTCGATATTGGGGCGTTTTTACACTGCAAGAACTCTAAGATTTGCTTCGTGCGCTTGGCCTGTGGTATTGCAAAGCTGAGGAATAGGTGAAAATGAAAAGGTGAAAGCTGATTCCACTACACAAAGGTGCTTTTTGTAGATGTTGTTGAAATCGCCGAGATGTGATTTTATTTAGTGTAGTCCGAAAAATAACAGCCAGCAGAGAAAATCGTGGAGAACTGCTGGGCGATGAGGTCATGAAAACCG
>JGI24021J15306_10009937_pt1 | contig 11776 bp, 10 predicted proteins | sample Ectturendosymbi1_FD_15306 | JGI IMG/M metagenome (IMG submission 15306)
GCAAGACCTGGGCGCGGGGCCCCTCTGAGCAGTGATTTTATGACGTCATCGTGTTCAGTCAACCGTGTTACGATCGTGGTAGAGCACAGATATACAGTGAAGCACTAACACGAGAATTGAGCACGTTTGCTGACGTTCGAGACGAAATTAGCTAGTTCTGACGAGAGCGTTCTTTGTCAACAATGTAATTGATATAGCGTTTCTACTGAATTCTCAAGCGCAAGGTGTATCTGGCAAAGATGAACAATCTACCCAAACACCATGGCGCGGGGCCCAATGCAGCTGCATCGGTTGGGTCGGCTTAAGGCCGGCCCTGCAGACAAATATCCGGAAGTTTACCACCTAGCGACACAGGGGGCCCAAAATTCAGTCCCGTCGCCACGGGGAAGCTTTTGTGGGCTTAGCCTCCCAAACAAAACTTCAGTCCCCAAGTTGAAATGTGAAACACTAGAAATCAGTGTAGTTTTTATCAATCCGTATTCTGTTTTGTCCTGTAATTTATAGACAGAGCAGCACCTGCCGCTGTTACCTGGTACAACATTGCCTGATCATTTTTGGTACATTTGTGAGGTAGTAAACGTATTTGAGGCTTATGCGTAAAACGTCACCATTCATTGCTTGGAGTGTTGAACGAACATGCAGCTAGCCTATATGCCTCATTTTATACGTCCAGAAGTCAAACTTACACCTGATCAACCTATTTTGTGTTGTGATTGTTGTGAAAATATGTATTATGGCTAGTTCAGGTAGTCTTCTCGTATTTTGTACTGCACAGAAGCAAGATACCTTTGGTGCTTACGAACAAACTTACACATTTGCGCAGTCTGATGTTCAGACAGCAAGATTGAGTTAATAGTGTAGTTAGAAGAGTTTATTTAGCAATCACTGGTAAGCTTGTCCCAACCGAGTAGTCCAGTTAATGGATAGATGTCAAGCATGTTGCATGCACGTAGGCCCCCTTGGTTATATTTGTCAATATTTATAGCCATTTGAGATCAAAAATGTTATTAATCTAAACATGTGCCATGCACCAGGTGATTAAAAAATCTAGAAAACATCAGAAAGGTTAATGCATGTGTATTTCGGCCATTTAAAAGCACGATGCTCATGCTTTTCATTAAAGCAAAACACACTTTTAAGCGCTTATGAATGAAAGCGTTCATCGCGGCGCATTGCTTTGATTGGCCTCAGGTTTGTTCCTCTGGAAACAGTGTTTTCATAACAGAAGCATGGGCGTCCGGAGGATTTTTGCAAGGGGAGATTTTTCCTAAATTTTTCCAGAGATGGGCCAAAAGTGGTGAAATTGCATTTTTCCCCTTCGAAACTAAGAAAACAACCTTTTTTGCTGAAAATGTCAAAATTCCCGGAGTGGCCTTGGACCCCCTGCCCACCTTCCGACGCCCATGGACAGAACGAAAGTGTTGCGGTGGTGATTTGCCACAATAGTCTTGATTCGGATTTCCTGCAAAATTTTGTTAACATTTGCATTTCATTACAACATTTCTAAGTAATCGTCGTTAATTAAATGACTATGATTAAGACCCAATTCCTTTTGTTAAGCTCTATTCTCAAGACACGTCTTGATGAATTTATCCTAACGTATTTACTGCACTTAGGATTATGCTAAACTGCGCCGATATTGTTGCCAGCGCTGGAAGGAGTTTCAGCAAACTGAAGCTGATCAAATCCTTCAACAGGTCTCATATGACAGATAGCAGACTATCCTCATTAGCCATATTGTCAGTCGAAGCTTCATGTGTGTGCTCTCTAGATTCGGATGATGTCACAAAGGCTTTTGCATGCCAAAAGGCTCGCTCAGTGACGTTCTGATACTACTATAATGTGACATGTTTATGATATTGTCATGGTTAATTTTATGTAATATTTTTCATGTGTGCTACTGTGCCACTATACAGTGATTTCGTTTGTTTTGCAGTATGACTACGGTCCGCCAGTTGAATAACCCTGCACTTTTGGGGGGGAAGATTTGGGCTGCTACGGCACTGTTCATACCTATCTGTAATTGTTTGGTGTGCAGCTCCATATTTAGATAAAATTGTTTGGCATTATTTGCTTAGTAGTTGCTAAATGAATGCGTTTTAATCACTGATGCGGAGAGATCAATGAACTGCTCAAAAATGTCGCTTTGGACTTACTACATTTGTTTTGTTGTTGACTCAGGCAGTGCCCAGAATCCACCCCATGCCCCATCATCAACTCAAGCATTTGATGCTTAGAAGAAAAGTGGAATTAATACCAAGATTCAGGTCTGTGGTGGTCTTACAAACCATAAGCCTACTTTTCACAAGTCACTGATGAGCATCAATTTCAGATAGGATATGTTGCATGAAAATATGAAATTCTACTTTAAAGTCATTTACCCAATTGAAGCTCATTACATCAGCCGACAAATATTTTCTGTTTTTGTGGAATAACGTACATGAGGTTTTGGGAACTAATTATTGCATACACAAAGGGTGGCTAATGGCCCCCTCGGCTAAGTTTGCTCCCTCCTGGCTCAAACCTCTAGTTACGCCATTGCTTCTCTGCGATGGTTAAGTGGTTCTTATCTATACGCACCTAATGAAACACCGAACAGTGCATGGGCGTTCGCAGGGGAAAGTAAAACATTTGCGTCCCCTGGAAATTGTGACTAAGAAAAAATGTATCTAAAAAACCTGAGGTCGGTCGCTTAATTCTGCTCAATTAGTTTGATTCTTGTAATGACACTTTTTTCCGGTAAAACACACTCACAAGAGCAAGGTTCCCAGTTTTGGTGTCGGGCAATGACAAGATTGCAGTTCTCTTTCCTCATGCCCGTTCCTTTTACATACAGAGGCAAGTTGCGAAACCTACGAGTAGATTTTCGTACTGTTGGCCGTTGTTGCATAACAATATCATAGTAACCAACCTTCAAAGGTTCATTTAAGTTCAAGTTGCGGGAGTGCACGCTTTGAAGCGTAGGACAAATCCAAACGGTTTACCGCCAGCATCTTCGCAGGCAGGGACACCGGAGAGCGGGAGAATGGGAAACGGGGCTGAGGTGCCTTTTTCATAACAGTATCGTGGATAAATTCATAGTTTATTAGCATCGTTTCAAAACAAATTTACTGCAGCTATTCGTGCAACAAGAAGATTCAGAATGGTTTTCTATAATTTCTGTTGTTATTTTTGAGGTCAGCATTGTTGCTGAACAGAATCAAACATATTGGTAAGGATTTGTTTGTTTTGTATAAGTTTCCATTGCCCTCAACATTTTTACTGCCCCGTCTGGCCTACAGCCGTTCCGGCGTACCTGTTTGCAGGAAAAGCAGCGAGCTGCGAGACAGTGATTGCTGATAGCGATTAGCCAGTATCTGAACAACTGTCGCCGAACAATTACCATTTGTACAACTGCCACCCAGAACAATTACGTTATATGTTTGCAGAAAATTCCAAGTGGAGTGGACCCATGAAGCATGGGAGCTTGCTCGTACAGTGTCAGACATTCTACGCTGAACACGGAGTTGCAAACATTAATAACGCGAAAAACTCGCAATATCTGACAGCACCGCTTATACGTAGAAGAAAACAAACTTTCTGAACCATCCATACTCTCCTCAACCTTAAGTTGCTGATAGGATACAGCTGATGATACTTTTTTCGAGATGAAAAAGCAAACACGGCCCGTAGCTGTAAGAAGGGAACTCGCACAAATGCGACATTATTTGTCGTATGCCCCAGTCCGCTTCGCTCTCCCTTGCAGACTTATACGACTCACACACTGAGCACGTTGCGATCCTCTTTCCACCCAAGCTTTGATTTGTAATTTTGCTATTTGGAATAATTCGGCAAATGAATCGACCAGTGGAAGAGCCAAAAATTTTGGGGGATCCAAAATTTTTGATTTTAGGCAAGCAACAGTATTTTTGTTTAGGACGCCGCTTCTCGAAGCACAAAATGACTAGATATGCGAAAAATTTGGCTACGCTTATGGAATGGGTCAGAGTACAATCTCTTTTTGAAGGCACCATAAGCAGTAAGGTTCATCTCAAACTTGGTCTATTCCGATAATTGTGACCACGGAACTCTGACCTCAGAATAGCTTGTAGCATTATAATGAATGAGAGCGCTCCGCGTTGGCAAAGTTTCCGTTAGAATCCTCAAAAGTTTCACCGGGGTTTTAGAAAAAAAGTCATAAGAATCACTTCCATATCAGCAAATGCAAATAATTTTATGTACACTGCAAGCAAAATCGCAACTCAGGACACATGATTACAACTTGATTATAATTAAGAGCTAAGCAAGTTTGTCAAAAATCAGAATCTCTTTGACCAGTTTTTAGTTTTGCTAGATCTGAATGTGCAGTTTAAGCATGTCGCTTTATCAACAAATATTGGTGTTTAATCATGATCGTGCAAAACATGTTCGCACGGATTTCCGCAAATCAAGAAGCTGACATCTTCAGAGAATTCGTCCGTCAAAGCTTCGAACCCTCCCTCTATCGCAGCGGTTATTATTGTGCCATTTGAACCAGCAATTTCATGTATCTGCTGCATATCCAGTTTTCCAGGCCTGCTGGGATTGCGTGAAGGCGGTTTGATCGGAAGCACGAATATCTGCAACAAGAAGTTAGTTTGACGAGTTTGTCCAACGATCACACCTATCAACTTTATTTCTTGATCGTCGCCATTTACCTCCAGCTTATGTAAATACTTTTACATCAGCACAATAACTTTTTTCAATATAAGACAATGTGTGTATGTGACAAATAAACTAATTGCGAGGTGGAACGATTATGGTGTATCTCTCTACATCAAATCAGTTGAAGTGGTCATTGTATGTGTCAATTCAGTGAAACACATTAATCGTTGATCTTACCATTGCACCAGTGGCTCTTAACAAGGCAGCCGGCCCTGCAACGACGTCTTGAGATTTTCCATCGGTGAGAATCAAAACAACGTCGCGAGCATCTGGTCTATTGCCGTTGCCTGGTGCAAGTACGACATCCACAGCGTGTTGGATCGCTTGGCCAGTTTTCGTTCCTAAAAATTATCCCACAATTTCTAAACAACAGCGTTGTGCAGCGATAAACTTTGAAGAAGTTTGTGATTTGAGGTATATTGAATGATATTTAAAGTAATTTAAATTAGATGCACGATAAATTTGAAGTAAATAAAATAGGAAACATCAAACATGCTTCACGACTTCAGGTACGCAGACAAAGATACTTTTATAAATATGTGTTATTGGAAATTGTACATACCCTTTTTAGTCTATCTGCAGTTTAGAAATAACAGTCTGTTTCAAAAATCTGAACAAAGCTAAAAGTTTAGTAAAAATTGTTTTAAGTTGAATAAAACATGCAACGGTATACGAAAATATGCCTACCATACAAAAACAATTATTTTATCAGTGAAACTTAGGGAACACTAGGCTACCTGAACCATCATATGGTATGGCATCGAAAGCCGCAACCAAATCTTCCATGCTTGTAGTGAAGTCCGAAAGAAGTATCTTGAAAAAGTATAAGTATCTGTGGTCATTTTGACAAACAGGACGGATTTAAGTTCACGACTCTTTGCTTCAGTCAATGTTTGCATCTAGTGGAAAACACAAGGGTCAATCACAGGCTGTTTAATAATAACGAAAATGGCGATGAAGCACAGTGAAACATCAAATATGTCTCCATACGTATTATAAAATTTTCAAGCAGGCTTGGTTTAGCTTCCAAACAACAACTTCATCTATCATTGTTTTGTCTGCGATTGAAAACGCCAATCTTTAAAATGGCATGAAAACAAATTCAAATACTATTTAAATAGCTTTCCACTTTTTGATGTAATCCAAGGTTGAAATAATATTAACAACGTTTTTTTTCCCTGTTTAAGATGATAAATAATAAATAAAATTTCGCTTCGTAGCAAAAAGCAACACACAATCGCATACAACAGTGCAAATTTACATGTCAGCAAACATGTTACTTGCGTGCTCGTGTCGACTTTTCCATTGTAACGGAAGATTCCGTAGTAAGTTGCGTCGGGTGCCAAAGCGAAATGACTGGCATCGCAAAAGCAAAATAAGGTTAGTGTAAGTCAACCTGTGAAGCATTTCTTGCAAACGTTGCCAGGTGCGTAGGCAGGATTTTGGTGGGGCTGAACCTATTTTTTTAACGGCGGAATGGTCTGTTTTTTGATGAGGAAATGACTATATTCATCACGAAATCGCGGTATCTTCTTAATACTTACCTTCACCGCGGTTACGTTTAAGTGTGAGCAACAGACTTGCAAGTGATCAAGTTGTAAAGAGGCGCCAGTCCCGTTGTCCTCCTGGCTGCGCCACTGAGCATAACGCGTGTGTTGAGGACATTTGAGATAAAATCATAGGTTTTAAGAACAATTTCCAAACTTTAACAGTTTGATCAGAACTCAAGAAAAATTATAATTATTGGAACCGACTCCTGTGAACATTTAGCCAATCAAACTATATTCAACGTGATAACGTCATTCCATGCGCACAGTTAAACAAGAAATTGCACTTATTGGGATTCCGTTTGGGATGAACTCTGCTAAATATTGAACAGCCATGACTGAAATTTGTTTTGTGAGAACTTTCAAATATTTTGACAAATCGTAATGCTACGAAACGTTCTGAGATTTAAAGGTCAAGGTTTGCAATTTTATCTAACACTACAATATTATAATTATGTTCTGAATTCATTGCAATGCTCTGAATATTTGTAACATCTGTTACTTTCCCCTTTTCGAGTAATCGCTTTCTGTTGCTGAAGTAGTTACTATCACTTTTGTAAGGCATCAATGGTTAATCATAACTAGTACTCAATACAAGCAAGGTTGTTCGTTTGTCATATACTTTTTTGCCATTCCACTGGATTTCATATTTGCAGCAGTAACCGCATATTTGGATTAACCTTGATTATCAATCAGAACATTTGAGCTACCCAACGCGCGGAGTGTGTGCAAGAAGGCAAAGGGATACATGCTCCTGGGTACAGCGCTTTGGAGGACATCAAAGCGCCAATTCTAGAGCGGAATGAAAGGAATTAAAGAAGACCAAAGAGCCAAGGTATATGTTGCTCTGGGTGCTGCAGACTCTTGTGGCACCACTCTCCACTGCCTACACCAGGGGTTCTCAACCTAGGGTACATGTTGTGGAGATTCGTGTGTTGCTGCCTCGTCGCCTTAATGTGTTTATCGCGGAAGGTTTACTGCTCCCACGACATCTTGGGGCAGTGGCGTTTGTATGTCACGGCGAGTTTTGAGCGGGCCGTCCTGTTGTTGTCGCTATTGCGTGTTCTTGACGCTGCTCTTTGTTTCTGCAGATGGTAACTGCGATTTTATGTTGACTAAAGCCTAGCGTACTAGTCGCCTCGCAGGTTTTTTGTGTCACACATGTACCCCAGGGGTACATTTGCCTCTCCGAAGGATACAATAAGGTTGCAATAGAAGAGAAAAACATATTTAAGTATAATTTATTTCCAAATATTTATACACATCTTAGTGAATTTTCTTTTCAAAAATCATTATATGCTTATTGGTAAATATGTACATGAATAATCATGCTAAATTCTTTTTTCATAAGAATTTTTAGGGGTACATGTTCATTTGTCGAAACGCTGAAGAGGAACATGCTCAGTTGTCGGAATGCTGAGGGGGTACATGGTAAGAGAAAGGTTGGGAACCTCCTGCACTAAATAAGACAAACACGTTTTGATGTAAGTGATGCTTGGCTTTAAAGTAAACGCAGCAAAGTCTTTTGTGCATAAACAGCAAAACGACCAAATAAGTAGTATCGGTAAACTTTTAAGTTTAAGCGAAAGAGGCTAGTGAACTAAAAGTCAACTTACTCGAAAAATTTCCTCACAAAGTCCTTCATTTTTTTCCAATTTTCCAACCCAACAGAGGAAGACGAGTCAAGAATGACGACGAAGTCCATTACAGCAAATGGGGGACACTTCCCTTCAACAAGCAGAGGAAAGCGTTTCTGAGTTTATCTCTTTTTATATTTATAAATGTGCAGACCTTAAATCGTTATTCAAGGACGGCAGTCCAGTAAGATATTTTATGTGAAGATTTGTGAAATAAAGACAAACAGGGACGCCGGAGAGAGGGGGCATGACGGGGGATTTGCCTCTGCACTTCCAAAAAAGGGGTAACGGGAGAGGACGTGCCTTTTCATAACAGTATCATAAGTAATTTCATGTATTATATTACGATCGAATTGAAACAAATATTTATTGCAGCTATTCGCGCCCCCATACAACCCAGAATGGTTTTCTATGACCTATGTTATTACTTTTGAGGCCATCATTATTTCTGAACAGAAAAAAAGCATATTCAACGATTTCTTATGTTTCGATTGCCCTCAAATCTCTAACTGCCCCTGCCGCTGCTTCGGCGTCCCTGAAGACAAAAATAAATTAATTTTGTATTATACAAATACGACCATTACCTCAACACAGCAACTTGCACGTAGAGCTGTGAAACATACTTGCAGAATGAATAATGCCTACTTTTGTCGGCAAGGGAACTGTATAAACATTTTCGGATTGCAGATACCTGCTTTTTTATTTCAGATAAACTGTTACAGTTTTGACGGCGAGCGCTCAGATATTCGCACCACCGCAAATTGTTCATCGTCCAAGCTCGCAATCTGTTCACGATATCTATCTTAATTTAGGCTAATTTAGATTGAATTATATTTGTGCTACCGCATAGCATGCTGGCAAGAAGCGCCGAAACTGCTGTATCATAAAACCCTTCCAGAAAATTTTGCCTGTTGTAAGAATAGCCTGGCCTCTGCTGGGATTATACGACACGCGAAATAGCTGGAAAACTACTGTGAAAGCAATAGACGCCGCCTTTCATTCATAGTTCTTTCCTCTTAGCCTGGTGGGCCTTGTTACTATTGACTAAATTTGCAAATTTGTTTTCGCTTTCGTGAGCAAATTTGAGTTTGTTTGCGTTTAAACGTGAGGGATGTGCAGTCAATGTGCACTGAGCTATGCCAGGGCTTCACCCTGAAAAAGAACCTTGCTGTTCCATCAGCATCATCATTTCTTGGCCCATAAATCTTCCGCTTTAAGCAAAACTTGTGATTGATTTATAATCTTTCTTCTAAAAGAAGATCTCTTGCTTACTTGCGCAGCACGGCTTCGGCTTACTCCATGTTCTATTTTTTTGACAAACGTTGCTGTTGGCGTCGGTTGGGTACAGGCTGTAGGATCGACCAGTGCACGCGAAAACACAGTTGGAGTCAACAAGGTTGCTCTTGCTGCAATCAATCCTACCATGTGGAAGATTGCCTTGGTCGCTGCATGTGATAGCTGTGAAAATCCAATCCAGTAGTTAATATTTACTTATAAGACAGTTAAACGAAAAACTTCCTGATTCCTACAGCAATGTTGACGAATCATCTGATATGTTGGACGCTTACATCTCTTAAAAGACCATAAGATTGAAGCACAACAAACTGTATGTCTTTTTTCAAAGACTCATTTAGCGTATGAATGAATACAAGCATTTCTGAAATTTAGCAATGAGCAAAAAGAGCCTAATTGGAAAATTGGATAATTATAGCTTGTTTGAAAAGACAGAACAGAAAATAGATATCGGTTAGCTATGGATGAGTTTACTGGTCTAATTGCAACCTGTTAACTTTCGAGCTTTTCATCAACTTGTTTCATTTTTACGATACCAGCAAAAGAAACGCTTGTATCTGCAAAAAGCAAGTCAAATCAAAAAATATCTTGTGCATTGCATTATTCTGTTACAAGAAAAATCCCCTTGTTCATGTATTTTACGGAAAAACCTTTTCTCAAAATTGCCTCCCTCTATTGTCATGCTTATCACACAAAAACCTTTTAGAAAACGTGCTTCACCGAGCTTCTCATGCTCTTTACATAAAAATATTTCATACAAATTGACCCCCGTGCCCTCTGCATGCCTTTCACTGGAGTTGCAAAAAAGCATGTGTTAGGGCAGTTTTTGAAACTGCTGAGAGTCAGCTGGATTGTTGATCATGATTAGTGGGAGTTGGAACCCTTCAGTATTAAAAATCCAAGTGAAAAGCCACTTTACACAACGCGCCAAACGATCTTCCGTGCTTCAGATGTCATTTGTAAAGAGAAGATTTTGTGTTAAGTTAAGGTACTTCGAAGTCATATGAAGTCAACGCTTTCATCAAAGACGAAAGCCTTTTCACGTCGGTCTACGTGAGATTAAAAGAGAGCTGGTGCATGAAGGTTTTTCGCTCGCTTATTCAAAGCGCGAGCTGCAGAGTGTGGCTTCTAACACGTAATATGGCGTCCAAGCACTTATACATCTTCCAACATCTAACATTAAACATTTTTTCAGGTAATTGCAAAAAATTAATTTTTAAGCTTATATTTGGGACTTCGATCTGGGAGTGGCGCTCCATCTACCGAAGCTTCCTTTGTGCGGCGATAATAATTGACAGGTTTGACCAATCGTGGTCCGTGACCGTATTTACGTCGCAAGCAAAGTTGCATTGGCTGCCCAAAAATCTGCATTTGTGCCAGTGACGTGGTCGAGTCATATTTGTCGTGTCGCGAGTCGAGTGCAGTCACAATCCCTTCGAGTCAGAGTCATCTAAAATTTTTTCGAGTTGGAGTCGAGTCACAAAAACTATCGAGTCAGTTCGAGTCATTAGTTTGCAAATTCGAGCGAATGTCGAGTCAAATAAAAATAAATATTTTCTCTGTGTTGTTTTGTTTCTAAATACCAAAATGTTCGCATCAAATTGTTCCGAATACCTTTCATGGAAAAAAGCAAAAAAGTTCATTTCTTCGTGTGCAAGCTAACTCTGTTTGTCAATAAGATGTTTGGATATTTTGTAAAAATGGCTCTGACTCGAGTCGAGTCATTCGGTACAAACGTGACTCGAGTCGAGTCACCACAACATCGTTTCTTAACGTGACTCGCCTCGGGTCGAGTCACCAAAAATTGTGACTCGAAACGAGTCCTTGACTCGAATCACGCCATCTCTGATTTGTGCATGACACAGTTCCGTTTCGTGATACAGTGACTGGGGGCATGCAAGTTGCAGCTGAGAAATAAAAAAGCGAGCGCTTTTTATATTTGTAGAAAGCGATTTGAAACTTTATCTCAAGAGCGAAGCAACTGGTGTAAAAAAACTCCCAAGTTGAAACTGGGAAAATACTTTTTGTGTTTCACCTGAAAATCAAATGATTACAACCGGTAAAGTGTTTTACAAAAACTTTTTGCTAATTTTAGGATTCACCAAGCATCCGAGAATGACACAAAGTTTTTTACCAAAGCAAGTGGGCGGAGAATTGGACCAAAGTCCTTGTCCACTGTTTTCGATGCAGGTTAGTTTCTGGTTACCCACCAGAGAGAACCCTTCCGTACATTTAAAAGTGCACGTGCTGCCAATCCTCCTTTCGGCGGTGCAAGTGACAACTCCATTGACGGGGTTGGTTTGCGCAGGGTAACAAAGGATTTCTGAAAATAATTATTTTTCAAAATTTTTTTCAGTTTAGCTAATAAAAGTATAAAAGTTTGATATACAGTAAACTCGCCATCATTGATGAGTAAGATGTAAGTGTTTCAAGCAGTTGCATGCTCAATATGTGGTTACAAGAAATTTCAGCGAGCAATTAATCAAAAGTAATGGGTTGTTAAAAAGGTATCAAAGACGTTTTCCTTAGGTTTCTGCCACTTCTTGCATGAGCTATTTCAATCAATGTCGCTTGAAGTATGCTTCTGAAAGTAGGAGCGTCACCACGTTTTTTTTT
>JGI24021J15306_10009943_pt1 | contig 11770 bp, 4 predicted proteins | sample Ectturendosymbi1_FD_15306 | JGI IMG/M metagenome (IMG submission 15306)
GGGGCAGTTGCCCCAAACTGCTCCCCCTGCATCCGCCACTGGTACAGTAGGTTCAACCTAAACTCGATGATACATTCAGAAGTTACACAGATCCCTAGATCAGTAGGCAGGGCCGGACTTAGCTGATGCGAGTCCCTCTAGCCCAGGGGTTCCCAACCTTTCTCTTACCATGTACCCCTTCAGCATTCCGAGAGGTGAGCATGTACCCCTTCGGCATGTTGACAGATGAAAATGCACCCCTAAAATTTCCTATGACATAGTATATTATCATGTTCATTCATAGACATATTTAACAATACGTATATAATGATTTTTGGAAATAATACTTAGTGATATATGTATAAATATTTGGAAATAAATAATATGTGAATATATTTTTCTCATCTTCTGCTAGCCTTAAATGTACCCCTCCGGATAGGAAAATGTACCCCTGGGGGTACATGTACCCCAGGTTGGGAACCCCTGCTCTAGCCTAATCCACTTATGAGGACCCTCTCTACCTTGCTACGAGGGAAAAATGAAAAAGCGGTATCACTTTTTGCAAAGCCGAAAAAAACGATATGGACGCTCTTCAATCGGCTCAACAAAAAATTTCTGAAACTGCACTGGAGTGCCCCGATGATTGCGATTGTTGCTGCCTTAGGCATTCAATGACACGGAATTGTGTAATCGTGCTTGGCTGGCGGGAACAGGATTTCTAAATCTCCACAGGCGAACCAACCAATTGCGTACCGATTAAATATTTGGCCAAATAAATAGTCTACGTATTTTACAAATTTCACATGTATTTTTTCTTATCTCTCCTCAACAGTAACATTCAAATATACAATTTCCTAAAGCAAAACACGCTGCACATATGTGTGGCGGTATAAAGTCGTTAATGATATTCGCAGCAATGACTTTATTGTACTAAATCAGGTTCATAAATCTTTATTGCTTTGGGTTAGAGGGGAATACATCTCCCGCATACCCCCTTTTGTCCGCGCCTGACTCTGATCAGATTCCCAAAACGTTTCATACTATGACTGGTTTTGAGGTATATTACAAAACCAAGATGCAGAGTGGCAGACCTCAAAGCATTACTTTGAAACAAGCGCGTAGCCAGGAATTTTGATAGGGGGAAACAAGAACCAAGTCTCATTATTTCAATATTTAACGTCCCATATTGTTAAAGCAACATCCATAAAACGTGCATTCTTCTTCTAGCGCTCTTTTTCTGAATACCGTATTTATGCGATTGTTGATTGTAAGCCGCACAAAATGATGAAAAAACACTGTAAGCCTCGGCTTACAATCACATAAATACGGTGATTAAGTTCGGATTTAAACCGGAAAATAGCAAGTCTATTTCGTTGAGTTGACAAGTTCTAGAAGTTTGTTTTCAGTGAAGTTCCTAGCTACTACTCTGCATTAAAACAACCGTTTACTCGTAAACTTTTCTGCAAAAGCGCATGTGAAAATCTCGTAGCTACAAGGGCAAATCCGCCGTATGTTTTTTGCAGGCAATATTGCAGTTGAGCAAGAAGTCATTGTGGCCACCATTATGATTGCGCTTTTTATATTTACACGGGTCTGATGTACATCAGCACACGTTCAAGGCTAGAGTCTCTCAACGCTTTTTAAAAATGTTTGGATTTTATGTCAATAAACCCTATGAAATGCGACTGCAGTTGCATATTTGTACAAAACTTGCACTAAGCTTGCTTCCAAAATACGAGTAGGTATTTAGTCAGCTATTTAGAGTTAACAATGTAATTCACAAATATGATAAAGACAATATTGTAAATTGGGGAAAGTTACACATGTTCTCAAAAACAAATTTGCATATGTTTGACACTGGGGTTGGGTTCAAGTAAGCAGGCTAATTATGTTAATTACTTGCTTGAAACCCTTTACTTATTACTTGATTAAGTAAGTTTGCCATTTTGCTTTCAGAAAAGTTAAGATTTTAGAAGCCAAGTCCGTTGCTGCAAACGCAGCATTATACATGACGTACATCACACATAAAATAAGCCATTGAGGGGAATATATTCTTTGTCTGTGCATAGCACTTTGTTGTCACAATTGTTGATTGTGATCGTGATTACGATTTGGAGCTAGAAGCTCCCCCATTGAATTGAATTGCGGCCAACAGGTGCGAATTTTTTCTGAACCGCCCGTCATGCGGATAAAATTGCAATGATTTTGATGTGTTTGCATGTTTTTAAGTCTAAATGTTCATTTTCCTGATTGGCTCGAATCACTTAAGTTACTTAAGTAATCTGTTAGAAATTACATATTACGATAAATATTTTGACTGCACGTTAAAACCAAGAAATAAAAAATACCAGACTGCACCTTAAAACCAAGGAATAAAACACACTCAGCCCTACAACAGCGCAGTTTACAACTGCAAAAACATCTGCACGAATGTCTCTTTGAATACGAGCAGTCGAGCCCAGATGTGCGCCTGGAATAGCACACCCCCAGGGTTGTGAGATAGTAGCAACAGGGGAGTAAAATTCACTCAGCCCTGGAACAGCGCAGCTAAGAAGTGCAAAAGCAGTTTGCGCAAATGTCTCTTCGAATACGAGAGCAGTCGAGTACATAATGGCACACACCTTCGGGCTGGAGAGTACATAAATTTCTTTCCAGCTTTTAGGTCATTTTCCCTTGATCGCACGATCTGGAAAATGTCACGTCATCTTCAGTTTCACAGTGTGCGCCGCATACCTAGCACACCCGGAATATAGGCCCCTGGAAAGCAATAATCGATTACGATTAAATTGGTAGTAATCGATTGCGATTACATGTCATTTTTAATCAGTTCAATCGATTTGGATTTATTCAAAAACGTGTGATCGATTACGATTGACGATAACGGTTACCCCATGTCTGGCAGTGGTAACTGCTTTGGCTACTTATTGTCAACAGCTCATCTTGTTCGTTCTGTGATGTTGGCGAGTAGATAAGGGCAATTTCACGAAAAGCACTTTATCAAGTCGGAATACCTAACTCTGCTAAATTTTTAAATGCTTGCATTGGCAACATAGATTGGGCTACTGTCTGAGTGGGATTGAAGTTTAGTCTTTTGGTCTTTTGTAACTCATGTCCTCGTGTGAGTATACTATGCTGAAAAAATTTGAAGGTGAGTGGTTAAAGACAAAAAGGTAAAAACTTTTCTCAACTACGTTCACATCACATTTAAGCAACACCATTCCTGCGCACAGATTATCTTAGCCGTCCAAACATCAAGGGATATGTCTGCTAACTAAACTGGACAAACGCTTTCAAGAGTTTATCTGCAAGATTACAAGAAACTCACTGGGCTTTACTAGAGTATAGTTTAATTTTACAAAGGGGTACAGGACAGCTACACACAAATAAATCAGAAATTTTCGGTTAAAAGATTTTTCTTGATGATTTTCGTTCATTTTTACCAAAGTGTGCCAGGTATATCAATGTAAATTATTGACCTAATCTATGACTGCATCCGTACCCCAATATAGACAAATGTTGGAAGAAAGAAGTATTTATGCGTAGTTAGTCATGCCCTGAAACGTAGTGAAGACCTCTATTTGTCTGTGGACATTGTATCTGTCCTGCCTGCAACGTTTGTTATCCTGGATTTTAGTTCCACTGACCACGCAGGGCCAAGCCAGATCCACTGAACGAAACAAGCCACGAAGTGTGGAAAGATTGTTTTCGACGAACCTTTTATTTAGCAGTTTCACCTGGAGCTGTCCATGACTCATTGAGTTCCTTCCTGATGAAACTTGTTAGCGGTCGGAAGCGCTAGAAAGGTTATGTTTCAAATTTAACCACATTGCAAGCACAATAACTCTTCGGAAACTACGCACTTTCACGTTACTACACCAATGTAAGTGCTCATAAGAACATTTGATGGTCTGTTTGTCACTTGTGACACTGACCTTCACACCGTGGTTAGTTCCGTTACAACAACCACAACCTTTATTAACCACAATCCTTGTATTTTTTCAGAGCACTCTCGGAAAAGCTTCAATGCCAAAAAAATTCCATAATAATAGCTGAAAGCATTCTCAAACGTGTTTTAATTTGTGCTGAAGTTGTCATCATCAAGAAAACACATGAAATGAAAAGTACGAACACACAAAGGTAGGAGGCTGAACATATGTGCGATGACTACCACGCAATATCGCAGTAAACGCCAAACAAACCATGTGGCGTAGAATTACATTCAACATTTGATACATTATCTGATAGCCATGAGCTCTCCTATAGCTCCCTCATTGCAGATATATTCACAATTACGCCATGAATAAAGCCGCGCGGACAAAACCGTGAAATGCAATTAGCTAAAAGGTCCGTATCCCAATGCTGAGGACCGGTTTGTAGCATTATTAAATTGGGATCAGCTGGCCGGGTTTATTTAAATTATTATCAAAAGTGTTTGTTGACATTTCCTTTAAGAGGAAATTGAAACGTAAGCGCAGTTTGATGGACCTGGGAATGTATGTCCTCAAAATCCATTTCCAAATAGAATAAACACTTCAGTATACCGCAGACACATTGAAGTGCATATCCCTGAACTGTACTGACTTCACTAAAATGAAACGCCTTCATTCTTTCACCATTTCAAACTGCATGATATAACTTAGTTTTGCTGTTTCAATAAGAAGTATGCTTATGCTTTAACTCTTAATATGAAGGTAACGCTGAGTGCGCAATACTTCTAATTAATTGTGAGTTCATCTTATCCTGCGACGTTTGTTGCGATATTCAACCTCTGAAATTGGCGAATTTATTCAACGCTGTGATGCTAATCGATTTAAATTTCGTGTAAAAATAATCTTGTAAAAACTTGGATGTCAAAAGAAAACTGTTGTCACTTTGGTATTCTAATCAGGTAAAAGACCTTTTATGTGATTGTGGTTCCTCGTAAGATTGAGTGATCCCGAAGAATGCGAATTTGACCAAAGTTGTAAACAATTATTGTCGAGTAACTGGCTGCATCGGATTGACTAGAATAGGCAATATGTAAGGATAAGGTTTCACGGTTGTCACGTTTCTTTAGCTTCAACCCTGCTCAGGTCTAATTAAAAATGTACACCGTTGCTCACATTGCCCTAACTGGGCTAATATTATTCCCCCCATAACTGAAGCCTACGGAAAAGTTTTAGGTGGTCAGGCGCATTTTTAAGCAACTCAGAAACTATTCCCATACTCATCTCACCCTAAAAATGTAACTTGTCGCATTTCAAAAAAACATTTATTATTTGAAATCCGAACACATATCCCTCCCAAAAAATGCGGTGGTTACGAATGTAAAAGACACGAAAAATACACCAAAATTCCTAAATTTCGCCAATAGACCTTTTTGGCGGTCTGTACAAGATCCATGTTGTGATGTCTTCGAAGCTGGCGGAAGTACATTCAAAAAAGTGAATCGGGTTGAGACACGAAGACATGTTATTTTCAGGAAATTTTTTGAGTTTTTTCACGTAAGGTCTATTCACCCAAAATGGTCATATTCTATGACGACGATACCTGGCAATCTGCGGCACAGTATCTATCACAAAAAGTTAAAACAACGTCATTTCATGCATGTAACGGCGGCAACTCTTGTTCTGAGTTAACGCACATGTTACTAGGCCACAACAGAGTTAGTTTTACCAGAACTATTGATTATACGTCTCAGTCATCCACAGCAGTAGATATTGCAACTGCAATGTTCAGCGTAGTAGTTATTGCAATTTCAGCATCAGATCTGCTCTAATTTGCTATTGGACTATTTCAGTAGACCAGTCTCGTCGCTACGGGGGGCTTTGGTGGGCCTAGCCCAAACAAAGCTCCAAGCCTCCACACATTGAAGTATGAAACACTATAAAACAGTTAAGTTCGTCAAATTTGAGAATGCCAAGGCCCCTGCACGAAAATAAGCCCCCCTATTGAAGATTTTCTGGCGACGGTTCTGTAGTGGACATAATTGCGCAGTGCTTTCAAAGGAGGTCGACGCTTTCTTGAACTTGGAGCTAAAAAGTCTAAAAAGTCCTCGTCTGAAGAAAAAACATACCCACCGTTGGTAGGAAGTCATGGCCATTACTGTCAGAGAGTTCCACCCAGAGATGTAGTGCTAACAAAGAGGTGTGGGAACGCACCCAAAAAACGAGCCATTTTAAAACAGCTTCAAACTCATTTTAAAACAAAACATGAAAAAGATGTGGGAACGCCGTTCCCACGTGTTCCCGCCCCACTACACCCCTGGTTCCAATTCATCCGCTGATACCTCACTCAACTCAGTGCCGTCGACAAGTTTTGCGACTGCCTGAAAATCCACAGGCCCGCTTTCATCACCGTCTTGAGCACCATCGCTATGCAAAAGCCTTGAAAGTTGTACATATTCTTCAAACAACAAGGCCAGAGGCAAGTCATCACAATCATCTATGCTGCTTTGGTCACATAGAGACATTTCAGAATTTTCAATAATGAAAACTCCAGCGCAAATCTGTGTGTTTGAAAACCTTTCGAAAAAGCCGCGAACATTCAGTGATCTGGCCTATTTCAAAGTTTCGAAGTGGCCAGTGAAGACAACTTAAACTTTCATGTCTAATGAAACATAACAAGCTTTGCCGTGCAAACACAGGTTTGACCAACAGATTACCGAGATTAGCCACGCAGGTCGAATGTGTTTTTGTTCAAAACAACATTTCATTCATGTGGCGAAACAAACGTGCTTGGTACCTCGTCAACACTGCCATACCATCTTTGCCCATGACGGGCTTAGTGGATTTGCACAGCTTTTTGTTGGAAAATATCAGTTCTACTTTGGCCACACGGGGCAATTACTCCCTCTAACTTGATATATACAAACGTTATGCAGATTTCGAAAAGGCGGCTTGACAGAGCACATAAAAAATTCAGCTACCGGTAAAACCAGCTTTTAAACGGTCATTTTAAGTATAACCACATTACGTTTTTGTTACAGTTCCCCAATCTGGGAAAATAAATCTGAGCAGGGCTAAAAAGCTTGGTTCTGTGGGGATACGTGTCTACGGTCTCTGTGGATTTTTATCAATCTTTGTCTGATGCATAAAGAGTTGGACTGGCAATGGTCATTTACTTGCAGAACTAAAAAGTTTTCTGGCAAACTTTTTTTGTTAGCATGGTAGCAAAGAGCACCCTCTACCAATGAAGTTGTTCATTACCTCAGGCCCAGGTAGGGCTGGATTAACCATTGGGCAAACCGGGAAAATGCCCGGGACCTCTCGCTTTTTGGGTCCTCGCGCTTAATTATCAAAACACTGCTTTACTGTTTTTTCGTGTTTTCAGGCTGTTCGCCACGCGTAAAATTTGTATGAGAGCTTTTCGATTACTGCGTTTACTAGACCTATATAGGTTAAGGAAACTGACATCTTCAACGTTTATTGTTTTTGAGTGACTTAAAAGAATTGAACCAAACATTAATCCGTCCATCCATGGGCGTTCGCAAAAATTTTTCCAGGGGAGGCAACGCCGGTATTTTGCTTATCCTTTTCTGGTTGCTGACGATGCAATGCAAATGTACTTTTACAAAACGCTTTATCTTACCCTTTCTACCCCATTAGTCTGTGCTAGTTCTACCTCAATTCTCAAGCAAATCTGAAACATTTTCTACACTTTTATCTGAAACGTTTTCTATACTTCGGCTATCAGAAATGCTATTTTTTTCATAAACTGCCCAATATCAATTTTCGAGCACTGTCTACAAACAAGTCGTAATTTAAGAATAATTAACGGCCCGAAAAACATGGGCGGTAAAAAAAACAACGAAGTCAAACACTCTTGCAAAACAGTTTCGAGCATGGGCGCAATTTGGTGGAGGATACGGGGGACGTGTCCCCCCACTTTTTTAGAAAGGGGGGGGACATAATATGCCATGTCCCCCCCACATTTTTCTCTTAGGGTTTGTATTTGGAGAGGTTTCAAAACTAAATGTTACATTTGTCACGTTTTGTGTGAAGAGTTTTTTATGTTAGATGTTACACATAGCCATGTCGATGTTGAAACAGAGTTTGATGTGGTATCACTGATCCTGATATTTTTATAAGTTTTTACTTCAAAAATGATTTGTAGCATTTTGCAAGTTTCTAGACACCGCAAAAGATTGTTAACTGCCTCTGTCCCACGTTTATCTAGTGTAGTTCACTGTGAGAAGGTCGCTGTCTTGAAACAGTGAAGTTTAACGGCTGCACATGTGAGAGACCACACTATAGCCGTGATTTGTTTCGTGCAAAAACGTTTGCTAATTTGCTTTAACGTAACGTTGGTTGTCACGTATTCAGAAACAGACAGCGTAAAATTTAGATGCAAGCGTAGCCAATAATGCTAGAGATTTACATTTTCAGGCAAAAGTCTGCAAATTTTTTGCCGAAAACAAATAGCAGCACTATTGTGGAGACTTAGGTTTAGGATGAGTAGTTTTGCAAAAGGCTGTCTTCAACCATTAGTAAACAGGATTTCCATCAAAATTTTAGAGAAGTATTGACCTAGTTATATATTGTCCTATAGCTTAAAACTTAATGACTTGACTAGCAATTAAACACAGCTTATACATTTAACCTTTTTCCTTGTACGTCACGACAAAGCAGTGGGAGCGATTGGGGCCATCGCTTCCCCTAAAACCTACAAAAGTAAGTTTTTTCACCATGATTTTGTACAATTCAGAAAACAGCATTCGCGATATAGGACCATTTTGCCGTCCATTGTTTTGTCACAGCAGTGTTGTGAAGCATACTTCATCGGTCCTACAGTAGTGAACCCGTAATTAGACTTGGCAGCCAAATATTACTGAAATCGCCCCCCTTACACTGACTGTCTGGATCCGCCCCTGCGATAAGGGTGACCAACAAATTCAAAAGATATTTGTACCCACAATGCAGCAATCAGCAATGCTTTCAACCAAGTGCGAAACGTTTGTTTTACACGTAGCCTACGCATGGGTAGCGGAACTCTTTTCAAAGTGGGGGCGACAAGTGCAAGTCAAAAAATTAGAACATTTAATATGACATCATTAACTTTTGTCAGCATGTTTAAGCAATTTTATTCAAAATTTGATAAGCCCTCAACGACCGCTATCTGCACAACACCCTACGTATCATACACTACATTGCCTTGAGCACATAAATGTAACTAGTTGTTCTTAGTCTTACACAAAAACAATTTACTACAATGGACCCAATACGAATTGTGTTACTTAAACTTATTTAGGCAAAATCCAAAATTTGAAAGTGGGAGGGCCAAGCCCTTCCAGAAAAGAAGTGGGGAAGCCTAGAGCCATACGGCCCTCCAGGTTCCGCCACCTATGAGCCTACTTAACACCTAGTTTTGCTAGACATTCTTTTCGTGTTATTTTAGGTGAAACGTGGTACCATTTGCCAATTCGCCGTTGTTGATTTTGATTTCTGTTTAATCTCAAATATATTTTCGTGTCATTATGCATGTATAACTCTAGAATAAAACTGTTGACATTAATTTCCCCTATTAATATTTGATGTTAAACCTGAAAAATTTGATTGTGAAAAGACTGAATTGAGTGGCATAACTGACAGACGTCACAAGCAACAGTAACCAGCATACCCGTAACCAGCTTGGGACACCAAGGGGGACGAATAATTTTCTGAAGGAAGCCCAAATTTTACATTGATAGAATGTAACCATGCGTTACATATCATGTAACAACGAAAACAATGGATGGTTATGCATACAATATGTCCAAGACATTTTTCCAGGGGGGTGAATCCCTCCCTTTAGTTACGGGCGTGGTCACCAGATGAATTTAGGTATGCAGAAATCATATTGCAGGCTAGATTGTTATATGGGTATGTATTCAGAAAGACTTCTGGTTCGTTTTATTTTGGATACCTTGAAATCTTCTCTAGTTGGCTTGGATAATTCTGCTTGGGAATTCGATTGATGTTGGGAAAGGGTATTAGACAAACGATGTTTGGACAATCAAAAGGGTACCCAACAGCATGCGGGGGCTGACAAAGGGAGATTAAAAGGATACATCCTCCACTCATCAGCAGTTAAAATAAATTGTAAATCATTTTGTGCACTAGGTTAATTTTGGCCAAACATTTTTTGCTACTGTAAGAGGATATCAATGGAGGTTTGGCTAGGAGTGGGGCTGCATGCATGATGCCCAGTGGCTAAAGATTTGTAGCATTTTAAAGAGCAAAAATGTGCAAGAAAAATATTTAGCTACCATACCTTGCAATATATATATCGTACCTTGCAATTTATCGTCTTTTTAATGTTAAGCAACTTAAACAAGACATCAAATCGCGCTGCAACCCACACTTCTTATAAAATGCATGAAAGTAGATGTGTTCTACTTAAGAATGATATGCATGTGCGACCAATGCGATTCACCGTTTCGTGCACTCCAACTGACAGCTTTGATGAAACCGAATTGATGTGTTCTACTATATTGCTTTGCTTGTTTGTATCACAGTCTGACAGTAGTGTAATCAAGCTGAACTGCAGTGCCATGTCCAACATCAAACTTAAGTTTATTAATTTCTAAATCATTTGTAGGGATAAAGCAAAGCATGATTAGTGTTACTTTGAAAACACCTCTAAAAACAAGATTGGGATTCTGCATTTACATAAGTTCACTTCCGCATAGGCCCGATGACTATATTGGTTTTACATCAAGCTGTTCCCCCCACATTTTATAACAAAATTGCGCCCATGGTTTCAAGCAATGAGAAGTAGAACGCTATGTTGGCAAGTCTATAACTATCAGACAACTTACTAAAGTCAGAACACCCGCAGGCTTAAAAAAACTGAGCAGATGAATTCCGAAAAATCGCCACAGCAAATATAGCTTTGCACTTGGTACGCACTAAGAAGTCAGAAATAAACCTTAACGATAAAGATGCATTCCTACAAGTGTGCATAGGCGTATTCTGACAAGCCACGTATTTTTATACTGTGTGAAAAGAAGTTGGCAAAGTTTTTGATTAAGTTGTTCACTCGGGCACGTTGATCACAGTCTCGCACTAACAATGGATTTTTCAAACATGTGGAAGCACTAATACAGATTTACATGTTTCTTTTCACACAGTATAAAACTATACGTGGCTTACCTCCATCAACAGTGGCACTGTCTCGCTGCATTACCTGCCAAAATGTCTGCGTTCAACTGTCATATCATGCAGGGTTCCCATTCAGTGATTTCTAATAAACGCAGATTGCACACCAAAAAAACCATATTCGTACAATAAAAAACAGACAGCTTGTGTTACCAACAAAAACATGTGAGTGTGCCTCTTTGAATTGAAACGATAATCGAATACTGGTTGAATTATAATTTCTCTTCCACATTTTCTTGTGCAGCGCAAACATTAACATTTAGACGACCTTTTTCTTGCTCAAAACGTTTTTCATAACGCTGGTAACATACTCCGTTGATGACATTTCTCACTCATTGTTGGAGTACATTTGTTATTAAACTATGAAAGTTTGTGCAAGCTTGAACTGCAGCGGGATCTGAAATCCAACAAAATTATAACCCCAATCCCTTCTTCCTCTAAGTGAAAGTATTTTTTCAATTAGCATGCATAGGGAAGCATCGAAATTCAAACATACAGTCCTAACCTTTTTTCACAAGGTTCTTCCATTGTCATTATAGACAATAACATAGTATATATAACCTCGACAATGATCTGGGTGACCCAAAAAGATGCGTACCCATATTTTGTTCGATAAAAAACCCATTTTTTAACGAATGTCTTTTCTGTTGCAGGACGTGATAGGTGAATCTATG
>JGI24021J15306_10009945_pt1 | contig 11770 bp, 9 predicted proteins | sample Ectturendosymbi1_FD_15306 | JGI IMG/M metagenome (IMG submission 15306)
ACTCGAGTCTAGTTTCCAATGAAAACTTCAACGAAACACTTTGGCCTAGTGGTTGGGCCCTAGGCCAGGCAACATGAGCCAAAATGACCCCAAAACTACTTCACTAATGACGTCAGTCACAAACAAACCACACACCCCAATTTTCGAGTGCAATCTACTAGACTGGCCGATCCGTTTGAGCTGTTGAACAGCTCTTTAGCGCAATCAGCGGAGGAGCCAGGGCGTTGGTAAGGCAACCNAAAACTGCTGTNTTTTAGGCCGAAATCGAAGTACGAATATATCGTAGGCTGGCAGCCAACGAGTTAATAGACTCAGGCTGAGTCTACTTTCTACTCAGTCTACTGTGAACTATAGATGGGCAATATCGCATAACTGCGATGCTACAAAAACTTTCTTCTTAATTGCACAACAATGAAAAACAAGCAACACAACAACTATCAATATTTCTTGTTCCGCTATCTGCACTCAACCTTCTGTACAACAGACCAACTTGGAGTCTGAATGCAGAATGGTGATCTAAAAAATTGAATAATGATGCATCAACATACTGAAGCAAAAAAAACATGAGGAACGCAGAACCCCACTACGTGTTTTGTGGAACCATATGGTTCGGCAGAACCCTTATTGAAAAGCACTAACCTAAACCCAGAGGTAAACTTAATCCCTAAATGAAACCCCTAAACCCTAAACATAAACCTGAAACTATAAATCAGAACACAAAATTTTGGAAACTTTTGAAAGTAAAGAAAAACTAGTCCTGTTGAAATGTCCAACCACTGTACAACCAAAACGAAAGTCACCAAGGTGAGAACTGAACCAAAAAACGTTCACACAGTAGACATAAATGCATCCACTACACTACCATCACCATGCCACTGAAGTGACAAACTCAGCATTACATTCGAAACATGACATGCGCAGCAAACCTATAGTCACTTCATTATTACAATCTTGTTTCTACCTGTGCCTATTCAACCTCATTCAGTGATGCATGTGCCTGTGGGACATACATGCAACTGTGGTACTCGATTATGGTCTGTGGGTAATTGCATTTCACCTTTATCATTTTTGTGGATAAACATTTTTGCCTTTGCTTTTATTCTGAAATGTTGCATTTATTACATTGCTCTCCACCTCATAACCCTTATGTTGCTTACTTTCCTCACCTATGTGCATGATTTACTTGCTTATCTATATATACTTCAAGTCTCTCTTCACCCATTGCTTGCCCACCATTATCTGTGTTATGAAAATGATTGTTATAATGTACTGTATATGATTTAACATATAGGCTATGTTTTCTGTAATTTATGTTGTTCAGCTAAAATGTCATAAGATTATTTTGTTCATGTTTGCAGTGGTCCCCCTTCATTTGCTATTTTTGACTTTGGATTTTGGGGTATATTGCTTGCTTTCACAATTCTTTGTTTGCATCCGATGTTTTGCGTAATATCTCACATTTTCTGTATTTTGCTGTGATTTTTATAGTATTGTATACAATATCTGTTTTTGGCTTTATTGATTTTGGTTCAAAAGTTTTTTCAAAATGGACTACCACATTTATTATACTGCTCAATCTCAACAACGTCAAACGTACTGTGTGTCTCAGACATAAACTTTGATAAAGTACTGTGCAGTAGATACTGAGTAATGAGACTGTTACTCAGGGTTGCCAACCTGTCTTCACCTAAAAAAGCCAGACCTTGTCCCAAAAAAAGCCAGATAGCAGTTCTAACACATATATACATAAAACATACACAACCAAACATAAAACAGACATTCAAACTCATCAGAAACATCAATATAATACAATTTCAATCTTCAGAAGCATTTTTGTTGCTCATAATTACACTCTCATGCATTTGTTTCTTCCCAATAACATCAATCACTTTTAGGGCAACAGTAAAATCTTTGCAATATTCTTTGCACCATGCATGGTCATAGACTCTCGTCAGAAGAGATTTGTAAAAAATATGCAGCTCAGACAATGTTTTGGCAGAGCCAAGCCTTTCCGATTAAAAAAAAGCCGGAAAGTCAGATTGTGTCTGTTTTTTTTATTTCCAAAAAAAAAAATGTTGAAAAAAAACACAATTTCAAAACCTGGCTTCAAAGAAGCCGAATCGGCAACCCTGCTATTACTGTTACTGCAGTGTACACCCTACTGTAGCCTACACAGACTCCATCTATGTATTTTCCACAAGTGCCAAGTGGAGTGTAGCTAACAAGCTTTCATTCATGACACAGGGTGCAGTACATCAGTCTACTAATGTAGAACGCGACAATACGAAATTATGTGCTGAATGTTTAGCACAATTTAAAGCAAAAATGAAAAACAAAGCCACAATTTCAAGGCAGTCGGATCCTATTCTCTGAGTAAAGGTCACCTCCAGCGTAAGGGTTGATTTAGAAAGCAACTCTTTGTAGCCTACATCTGTTTGTGCCATCCTGTTTGTATCTCCAGCATAGGGATGGCACAAACAGTTGCTTTCTAAAGTCAACCCTATGCTGGAGGAACAAACATTGACTTTATAAATTAACTCCCTATGCTGAAAGTATAAACACTTGCTTTCTACATCAACTCTTGACGCTGGAGGTGCAAACAATTGTTTTCTAAATCAACCTGTACGCTGGTGGTACAAGTTGGTTGCTTTCGAAATCAAATCCCTACGCTGGAGGTACAAATACTCAGTTGCATTCTTAAGCCACCCCTACACTGGAAGTACAAACAGTTGCTTTCTAAGTCAACTCCCTACGCTGGAGGTATAAACAATTGTATTCTTAAACCACCCCTACGCTGGAGGTACAAACAGTCGCTTTCTAAATCAACCGCTACGCTGGTGGTACAACCCTATGCTGGAGTTGGCTACAACCCTACGCTGGTGGTACTGACACCGCCAACCAGTCCTCCATTCTCCTCGTCCTCGATTACTGAAAAATCAGTGTTGCCAGAAGGTGGTCACCTAAACCTGCTAAATCACGTCACGAAAAACTGCTAGATGTAGATCCTGCTAAAAACCATGTCACAAATTTTCAGCTAAAATCTAAAATAGTGAAAATCTCCTTGAAAAACTGCTATTTTTGAGATGTTTAAATTAAACTTGTAAGGCTATGTATCAATTTTTGGCCTTGCGCTCATTATCAATTGACCAGACATTAAGCCAATGACTTCCTTGCGTAACTGAACCACCTGGAAAAATGATGTGTTGTGGGATAAAAATATAAATATTTTGACAATGTAGTCTGAAACCCAATGTGCTCACTAAGCACAGAAGCAAATCATTTAGGTTTCAACAAGCCATTTAGTTACTTGTTAGTATGATGCAATTTATCTGCTTGAAGCAGCTTCGCAGCGTCACAACAAAACTCCAATGGTAATAGCAATGGTATATTTAATTATGCATCAAAATGATTAAAGGCAGCTAGTTGTGCCTGGTTGTTCTTGTGTTGCCCAATAAAAAGCATCAGAAAGGTAGATAATTTTTTGATGAAAAAGGAAGTGTAAAGTTTTCATAAAAATTGTTGGAACAAGCATTTGGCCAGGAATTTGTTACCTGCTTAACTTGCCTAACGATTTTTAAAAGGAAGTGACTATTCGTCCGCCTGTCCTGACGCAATTCAAATAAAACGGTCACTTTGTCATTGAAACCATGTGGATCGTATAGTGTAATGGTTATGCGATACGTCTTCTATGCTTTAGGTTTTCGTTTCGAATCTCACCTTGCCGACTTTGGTTTTGTATTTTTTCTTTCGACTTTCCTTTAGGGTTAGGTTAGCTTAGCGTAGGGTTATCTTAGCTTAGGGTAAGCTTAGGTTAGCGTTAGGTTAGCATTTCGTTCGGATTAGGGTTATCTTAGGGCTACGGTTAGGGTTAAGGTTAGGTTTCGGGTTTATCTTTTACATTTACTTCGTTTCTACCAAGCCTACTGCACTCTCGTCATGCGTTACTGTCATGTTACAGAAGGCGGTCGAATAAGGTTTCAAATTTAAAGATCCGCAGGTGGTTTTATAGCCACTGCCTTTTGAAAATCCTGCTAAAAACTGAGGTAACTGCATGATTGTTAATTTTACAGCTAACACTAACAGTGAGAAAAATTTGCTGGATTTAGCAGCAAATCAGCTCAAATGGCAACATGTCACCAAGTCATCTAGTTCTAGTTACACAGTAGGCTACTTGTTACTATGACGCAATTACATGCTTGAGTTGAAGCATGTTGGTTGCGTCACAATAAAAACTCGAAATGATTGAAGCAGCTTGTACTTGGCCCTGGTGTTGCCAATTTCAAAGCGTCGTCATGAAGACAAAGTATTTCCGATAAACAAGGAGGAAAAGTTGGAAGATTATCATAAATAACTGTTCATACAATTTTTTTATCAGGAATTTGTAACCGGCTAAACTGTTTTCAAACTCCTGCTAGCTGCTAGACTGAAAATCTTCCAGCTAACAGTGAGAAACCTGCTAGATCTAGCAGCAAAACAGCTAAAATGGCAACACTGTGAAAAATACATGTGGCACAAAATGCTCACTGAACCGTAGCTTTTATGTGCCGTCATCATTTACTGATCACGTGCGCGCAGTCAAGCACATCATAGTACACAAAATAATGCGTTGCGGAGGTTGTGCGGGATGGTTGCATAGAAACTTGTTTTATTGCGATTTGCGACAACGATTTTCTGAGTCTTGTTTCGCAAACAAAGCTTCGGCTTTGCTGGAAATTTTCGTCCTTTACACGTAACGTTGTGATTTTTGTTGAAATAGCGGCAAGTTCGAATGTTAGATGCAGCTCAAACTGTTGTGTTTCAAAAATGTCGTTCAAAAACTGCAACCCGTGTTTAACTTCATAACAGCAAATAAGGTAAGGATGAATTTCACTGAAGACAGAAGTAAACAATAATAACCTGATTTGGGTCCTGTAACTGATAAAACAATGAAGCTGCTCACAGAGTGCACAGGGGCGTAACGAAGGTGGCAAGGGGAGCGCAATTCCCCGGGCTCCGAATCAATATGATGTTGCAGCCACAATGCTGCGTCGCCCTGAGCCACCTGAATGGAGAGTCCAATCCACGAACCTCGGCGTAGAAGCAATAGAGTTTCCCCACTCGACCAGGAAGACTCTTCTATTGCTGCTACGAATTCAACGTTGTATGTGGCTAATCTCCACGCCACAATGGGGGCGCCGAATGACTGCGTGGGAAGCCGAAAAGTCCCAACAACGTCACAAGTACTTTTTCAATACAATTCATTTGCTTCCGAAAGACCTCAGGTCGAACACGGGTACGACAAATTGCTTCTTGCCCCCGGCGCCATCTAACCTCGTTATGCCCGTGAGACTGCACTAGTTTCACGAAAACAACTCAGTGAAAAATGGTTAGGTAGGTGCAGATTTGCTGGAAAAAAATAAATTAAAAAACAACTTTATACCAACATGAGAGATTGTATCATTTGATTATGAATACCTACATTTCTTCTTGTACGATTCCATACAATAGATAGAAGACACAAATCCCGAAAGCACAGAGAACCATCTTGCTTCGCGCGTAAAATGAGCGAGTTTCTTTAAAAAGTCGTTGGCAGCCATACGTCCTCTTTTTAGGGATAAAACTTTCGTTTAGTTGAGAACTGTCTTCGGGTTCGTCATCGAGGATATTCTCAGGCAAAATGTAAACTTCGCTGCTACTCGGTCTTTGCAGTGAACTTTCAGCAGTCGTTTTCGTAGCTAATCCAACTGGATTTACTGGCACGTACATTTTCCAAGCCTGCAGATACCGAAAAAAGCAGTACGCAGGTTTAAGGTCAACAAGTGCCTATTCATCTGCAAGATATTGAACCAACAATGTGACGCCGCCTACTAAGCAAAGTTTGGGCTTCTTGTACACCAACGTGGCTGAACATGCCTGCGGGCTAGAAAACGATGGTTCGTGATGCGAGAACAGTCTACGCGTCATGAGGCTACCCTGTCTGTGTGCGAAACAGGGCAGCGTATTAGCAGCCCTATATTTGCTACAGGAAGTGAGCATCACGGTTAAACTCAAACAAGCGTTTGATCACATTTCGCTAGTTACAAAATAGCGTATGTGCTTGATATTACTAATTTTATCGCTCTTAACATTAAAACCACATTTCAAAACATTGGAGGAGTTGATGATGCCTACTTAGTAGGCGAAATATATGCTCGGTAAGATTTTAATGTCTGATTCTTTGCTGGGTAAAGATTCCTTGCGATAGATAGAGTTTCAAAACATAACTCTGAAAACCATCGTGAGAAACTGAAACGTAGTTTCAAGACAATTAAACTTCCTTTTCAGGTAGTCTGGCAATTTTTTGACAAGAATGGTAGGCGTATTACCATAATTAGGAAAAGTGCAAGGTAGTTAAGTTCAACCAAACAGGTCAGGCTTTCCCTACGTCGTGACACGTCAAGGCGACAAAACCAACTGATATTTTCGGGGGAGGGCAAAATGACTGTAACTTGTTGTTGTGCTAATTTCGGGGGGGAGATGATTGCAACTTGTTGTTTTACCTAAAAACTGAGCATGTTTTTCAAAATTTCGAGGTTGTCAACAGGCGCGTAGCCAGGAGGGGGCAATTTCATCCCCAATTCCGAAAAGTTGCACCAAAAATTTTCAGGTTAAGCTTTTGACGTATAAGCTAAGGGAAAAGTTCCTTGTAAATCAACGAAACTGCTTAAAGGAACCTATCCTCATTCAGCCTTTAGTCGAACTTTATCAAAGCAACATGGTTTAGTAATATATCCATGATCAAACGTTGTGTATAGTGTAAACGCTAGAGAATTCATATCATGGTTGACATTTACCTGAGGCCAGCGTCGTGTGGGAGTTATTGGTAATGAAATACAAACTTGCATCTAACTATTAGAATCACCTACCGCAAGCAAAAAACAAGGAGTCACGCATTTCGCAACTGTTTCTGGCGCACCAGGCCAACTTACTGTATCCTGCATAATGATGATGTAAACTTCATTTCAAGACCATCGGAAAAATTCCTCTGATAAGCCCTGCTACAAGTATAACTCACCCTTGTCTACAGCATCAGCCGCAGCCTAAAATGAACTTTGAAGATTTTTGTTTTTGTACAATTTTAAAACTAAAAATTGAAAAGGTGGTATACATTTTATATGCCTTGAAGCCAGGGCCGGATTAAATGAACGCGAGGCCCCGGGCAAAGTCGTGACCGCGAGGCCTCCTAAACGCTTAGCGTAACTGCATAGCGTTTTCACATGCCCTCGTTCACTTCAAGCTACAGTAGTAACCGTTTTTCCGCGTGTGATCATGGGCTCCGACTACGTTTTTTTCCACACAGATCTGCTTTTTTTAGTCGACCTGGGTGTCTGGGTTTAATAATGAAAAATGACGTTGCATCTGGGTTTTTTGAAGTGATAAATTCACCAGTCACTTCAGTGTTTTCAATAATATAAAGATAACTTTATATTACACTTTTTGCATGCGCACATCAGGTTAAAAAGTATGCACATCGGATGAAGCAAAACGTGTTCCATCGGTCCCACATCCTCATATAAGATCATTGTCGGAATTTCGGGTTATATTCAGGGTTATAGTGGGGTGGGAACGGCGTTCCCATACCTTTTTTTGGTGTGGGAACGCGTTCCCGTACCTTTTTGCACTGGTAACGGTACTTGATGATGTGGGATCTAAGCGATTACATTAAAACATGGCTACGATCTCACAGATGTGCTAGCGACACGCAGATTCGCACTGCTTGTCAAAAGCCCACAGTGAAACAAGAAGATCCAGTGTAGAAGTCGCTCGGCGTTCCCACATCTCTTTCTTTAGCACTACACCCAGGGCAGTCGCCAGCGGGGGGGCAGTGGTGCCCGGACCCCCCATTTGAAATCTGTGCCTCCCCATTTCACGTTTGGCTCCGTGGTTGTTGCATACATCCTACACAGCATTTTAAAAATGTGGCCCACCCTTCTGGTTTTTGGTCCCCCCTGCTGCTAAATCCTGGCGACGGGCCTGACTACACCCCTGGTTATACATCAAGGTTATTGTCTGTAATGTCGGTTGAAGACACTGGTGGAACAAGGGTTAGGACAGAGTGTTTTAATTTCGACGTTTCCCTATGCATACAAATTATAAACATTTCAATCAGAAGTCATTGGGATTATATTTTTGTGGATTTTAGATCCCTCTGCAGTTGAAGATTGCACAAAATTTCCTAGTTTAATAACAAATGTACTCCTAATGTAAGTAAGAGATATCATCAACGGAGTATGTTAAGAGTGTTGTGAAAAACGTCTTGAGCAACAAAAAGATCTTCCATCTGTTGACGTTTGCGCTGCAGAAGAAAATTTGAAAGAACCACTATATTTAAATCAGTGTTCGATTTTCATTTCAATTCAAATCAGAACACTCATATATTTTGTACGTAACGCAAGCTTTCTGGGTTTATATTGTACGAATATGAATGTTATTTTTTGGTGTGCAATCTGGGTTTATTTTAAAATAACTGAATTCTAGCCCTACATGTGACTGTTGAACACAGACATCTTGGCAGGTAATGCAGCCAGACAGTGACATTGTTGATAGCGGTAAGCCACGTATAATTATATACTGTGTGAAAAGAAGCATGAGTAAATCTCTAACAATGCTTCCACAAGTTTGAAAAATCCATTGTTAGTGTGATATTGTGATCAACGCACCCGAGTGAATAGCTTACCCAAACGACTCACATACACGCTTCTTTTCACGCAGTATAAATATACGTGGCTTGTTAGAATACATCTACGCAAACTTGTGGGAATACGTCTTTATCGTTAAGGTTTAGTTCTGACTTCTTAGTGAGCACTAAGTGCAAAGCTCTATTTGTTGTGCCGAGTTTTCGTAATTCATCTGCTCAGTTTTTGTAAGCCTGCATGATGTTCTAACTTTAGTAAGTTGTCCGATAGTCTTGTCAACATATAGCTGTACTTCTCATTGCTTGAAACAGTTTTGCAAGAGTGTCTAACTTTCTTGTTTTTTTCACCGCTCATGTTGTTCTGGCCTTTGATTATTCATAAATTATGACTTTTTTAGATAGTGCTCGAAAAAATGGATATTAAGCAGGTTACGAAAAGAAAAAGCATTTCTGATAGTCGAAGTGTAGAAAACACTTTCACATAAAAGATTGATAATTGAGGTTCAACCAGCACAGACTAATGGGGTAGAAAGGGTAAAGCGTTTTGTGAACGTCCGTTTGCATTGCGTCGTCAGCAACCTGAAAAGGACAAGCAAAATTTCGACGTTGCCCCCCCCTTGGGAAAACTTTCCGCGGACGCCCGTGGATGCACTGTGATTTCGATCTAATTCTTGGGTCATAAAGCGTGGTGCTGTCTGGTTGAATTCTTTTAAGCCACTCAAAAACGATAAACGCCAAAGTTGTCAGTTTCCTTAAACTATATACTAAAAGCGGTTGTCAAAAGGCTCTACAATTTTGACGCGTAGTGAACAGCCTAAAAACATGAAAAACCAGTAAAGGAGTGTTTTGATGTTCAAGAGGCGCCCAAAAGCGCGAGGCCCCGGGCATTTGCACGGTTTGCCCAATGGTTAATCCGGCCCTGCTTGAAGCTCAAACCGTGGCTGAAAAGCAATCCAGTTTCATAGTCCTTTTTATTACGCAAGCACGCCAGACACTGTTTAGCAACAATAGCATTTAAACATGTGTTGGGACCATTGAATCACAGTCATGTGGAGGCTTGAAGTTTCCATCAATGATTTCCCATTAACTTGTCAGCGAGTAAAAAATCAGTCTTATCAAGTAATCACAGTCCGACCCAGAACCGCCGCCAGAAAGTTTTCAATAGGGGGGCTTTGCGTTTCTGCGGAGGGGCATGACATTCTAAAAATAGACAAAAACTCACCTGATTTACAGTGTGTCATGTTTCAATTTGGTAGTGCTTGGAGCTTTGCTGGTCCTACCTGCACTGGCTGTGCAATGTGCATCGTCTCAAAGTGTTTCAACTTTTATCTGATGGTATTCCCCCTATCCTACGGTAAATTTGAAATTATTCAGGTGCAGCGATAAGAGTTAGCAGCAAAATCTAACGTATGTGGGAAGATGCCTTTAATTTTGTATACTTTAGATTCTGTAACTTAAACACTATTGGATTTGAAAATAGACTTCAAGCGGTTACGCTAGACTGGCTAGATCAAGCAACCAAACATTGTGTTAACCTGCGTAACAAGTATTTCTAAATTTTAGTGTAGAAACGTGGTGATAAGCGATTGTGGCTTCGTGCTTGCAAATCAAGGGCGTACGCAAGGGGGGTTGGGGTTAACCCCCCACCTTGAGCTTGATATTTTACAAAAACTTTATTACCTGCACAAAGGGGATTATTTGTTTTCGCATACTTTTTGCTTGTTACTTTTTCGACTTACTGCAAATACCAAGGAATGAATTTGCATGCAAATGTCAAGGAACATTGTAAATGGGCCAAAAAGTAATACTTAGGTTTTGGTGGGAACCTGGATTATCGTCTGCATCCAGAAACCATCTCACCACGTTTTGCAGACCTTTCACCCACTACGCATGTTTAAGATTGTGTTCCGCGATAGTTCACTATATCCAAAACAATTGTCTTTATTTTGTCTGCTATAACTGATCAGAGCAAACGTCGCCAAAACAGTGGTTTGGAAAACATGAATATGACGTCATGACGTCACAAACAACGCATACCAAATGCAATGACACCAAACACCACTTATTGATACCCCCCATGAAAATTTTCTGCGTACGCAACTGTTGCAAATAAATAACCACTTTCGCATTTCGTGTGGGCTGAATGGGTCAGCATCGATATTTTCACAAGCGGTTTTGCAGGAACATTTTACAAACAAAAGGTTGCTTTCAACCAAAGTACAAGGTTGGAACTTCACTAAAAACAAAGTTTTGAAACTTGTCAGTTCAACAAAAGCACACTTTTCATTTATCGCCTTAAATCTGAACACAATTGTTCAGGAACAAACGCCAGACAAATGCACGTTTTATGGATGATACTTTAAAAACAAGAGGCATTAGATATTTAAATATTGACACTTGACTGTTGTTTGCGCCTCCTACCAAAATTTCTGGCTGCGCGTCTGGGGGGCAATTGCCGGTTGCCCACTCCCTGGTTGCGGGTCTGCGTCACGTGAAGTTAAATAGATTCATTTCACTTCCGAAACAGACTGCCTGTCAGACTTGAAATTTTCAAGATGGCGAAAGGTTTTATACAGACGCATCTTAATTATTGATGAGCTTGGGTGAATGCCCCGGCGTGCTTTACCTATCGCTAGGCAACACGTAGCTGGTGTGGCAAAATTTGCCTTTCCAATACGCAACGCATATGTTGAAACTTTTACACAAAGTAGTGAAGGTCTTACTTTGTTTTTGAGGAAGTTTCTTTGTTTTCCTCTCGAACAAGTTTGGAGAGGCTGTAATAATCTTTAAAACGTATACTTTTGAGATATACTCTCGAGTTTCTCAAACAACTTTGTTTCATTTTGTAATGCTATAACCAACAACATCAACTCAAGCACTAAGTTTTGTTGACACCTCCAGTGGCGTATCTAGGGTATGGCAGGCATGGCACGTGCCATGGGCGCCACTTTGACGGGGGCGCAAAAATTGTATGGATAAGTTTGGCGTATCGACCAGGTCAGGCACTCAGCAAAAATTTTGAAAATGATGCACTTTGCAACGAAAAAGTAAAAATTCAGTAAAGTAGTGGGCGGCAGGGGTGCAACCAGCTCTTCATTTCGGGGGGGGGGGGCAATT
>JGI24021J15306_10009946_pt1 | contig 11769 bp, 4 predicted proteins | sample Ectturendosymbi1_FD_15306 | JGI IMG/M metagenome (IMG submission 15306)
TTGAACAGTGAGCAAATGTAATGTTCGGCAGCAGCTTCAGTACAAACGCGTTTCGTTTGATGGAACCATATTGTTCATACATTGTCATAACCTGTATATTTTGCGTGAAAATTTATACATTTTCAAGGTAGAAGAAAAATTCAAGTTTCCACTAGTTTGCACATTGCGGTGCCAGTTCGGGTGGTCTGGATTACTGCACTTAGCTGCAGACGAGTAGAGGTGTTCGAAACGGAAATTTGACCGAAATGATTTCGGTTTTTCCGAAATGTTTCGTTTCGGTTGATTTTTAGACATTGTGTTTTCGTTTCGGTTAGTTTCAAACTCATTAATGATAAATCTTTTTATTTGCCCCTGAACTGAAACGAGTTTGACACCCCTGAAACGGGTTTGCACCCCATTTCGCAAATATCATCGCAGCCAAACGCGAACGCGTTTTGCTCAACAAACAAAAGCGTTTTGTGTGAACTGGCTGTGATGCTAGCAAGTGGCATTAAACATCGAACGTCAATAATGTATTTCCTCAACATGTTCGTCGCTTCCCATTTCATGTTCCATTCGTTTCCAAAAAAATCTCGCTTGCAAGCAGTCGCTCCCAACACACAAAGAGCTGGAAGCTTTTTCGATTTCTCAAATCAGTGGCACCCGTGTCTCCACACATCAGCAAGTCAGTCAGTTAGTTATTGTGACAAGCGTTTTCAGTAACATCTTAAGCCAAAACGTCCTCGCTAAGTTCCAATTGGGTCGCAACAACTTTCTTGAAACTATGTTGAGAGCTGCAACAAATGCGACAAAAAACACAATAACTTGCACTTGACCCTAATTAGGATCTTTCAACCTCGGTGTCTCATTCAAAATGTGCTTCACTTTAATTCATTTACTTCGTTCGTTTTAATGGCTTCATCTTCCTGAAGCTGACAAAAGCTGATTTCTTGCGGGCGACCACCTTGTGATAGAAACACAGCCAATAGAATAACGAAGTCGAGACCGTAACCTCCGAGACCAAGACTTCACTTATACTCATCGGATACGAAGACTGATACCTGAAAGTTCGAGACCGAGTCTTTAAAATCTGTCGCATTTGCTCAAATTTTCATAGAATATTTCAAAAAACTGTCGTCACCACTTCCAAGCTGTACGTTTGTCGTTTTTTTTCGCGTTTTTCCCATGGCGCCCTTGGCCTCCTGGTTGCGCCTATGGTTACAAGAAAAGAATGAAGAAGAAAGAACAGTACTTACTTGATGTTCAACGTTCCACTGACAAAAAGCTCGCCACAACGCAACACCGCCAGACACTGCAGAGCTCCGATGAAAGTAATGTTGTCAGTATTGGATGCTACGTTTGGGTGTTACCAACTACATTGCCAGCAAACAGAGATTGCTTGTTGAAGCCCTATATCAGCGTTGGGGAACCTGTTTATTATCACATGCTGCATGGATTGTGCATCAGTGGTGGCCGGACGCAAAATCAATTTATTTTATCCTAAATTTCTACCTTTATCTAACTATGATGAAGAGTAACTTCTCTTGACTTGCAATATAAAATCTACTCATCATGGAGCTTCGCTTTGAAGCGATGTTGTACTCTAACTTGGGTAAAGAAAATTCTGATGCGGGCCATATCAAATGTTCACGCGGGCGGGCAGGTTCTCCACTCCTGCTCTGTATGTTGGTTACATCAGCTAGAACAGTTTATCGTGAGTTTTACTTGGAAAAACGTGTCTACACTGGGCTCACCTGATATGGTTAGCTGGGGGTGTTCCAAGAATACTTTGCTGCTGTGCAAAACTTGTCTTCATGCTGTTTACCATCAGCCTATAGCATAGAGGATTAAAACACTATTTTGTATTGCTTGGAAAATGGCAACTTGAAAACGGCATAAATAAACCCTGTGTCCATTGAATGGATTGTGCTTGTTTGGAACATAGAATATGTTGTTACTATAACAAAGGCGTTTACGTAAAGATAATCATATCGACAACCAGACGATAACTTCTAGGGCAGAACACAGCCTGCATGAAAATATGCATGTCCGAAAAATAAATCTAGAAAAAAACGTTAGAAGTCACTGAAAGTTAACGAAGATATCTTCTAAACTACGCGAAAGAGCTACAAATTCCAAGGAAAGATCGCATTGCCATCGCCCATTTGTTCTTGACAAGAATGTATATGATAGGCTTTAATTTCTGGTGAAGATCTAAGGCATTCGTGGAAGTAAAGTAGGCACCACAAAAGATATATTTTTGAGGAGGCGTTACACATAAGACGCATACTTTCCCGCGTTTCAGACAAACTTCCAAATTGGTCACACCTGCGTAGGGCCCAAAAAAGTAAGATGGCCTAGGGCCCCGCGCTCCTCAAATACGTCCCTTTTTGCAGCCTGAGCAGTCACTCGGAAATGAACACTCAGCCAATGCTATTATGCTTCAGTAATTTAGCAAAGACTGCCTGTTCCATCCCAACCAACTGCTACGAACTGGTCACGAACTTCTGGGGAGTGTCAAAGTGATGAAAACGACTTTGACAATAAGAAACCAACATGCACCTTTCTAATGTACACGTTGTTAGCTTGTGGTTTGCTCACAGAACTAACACGACAGCCGCTGAAATAACGCCAGTAGTCAGTCTGGAAAGATCTTAAACAAAACCACAAATGAAAACATATATTGCTGGAAGTGAACGATTTCTTGTGGATCGTACTAGAGCAGGCTGGAACTGACTTTTCGTTACAGGCTGCTCGAGCACGTTCCTCAAGTAATGATTCTTTGATGCACGTTTCAGCAACAACCTAAACGACAGCATGCAACTGATCTAATCATGGAATGTCTCTTGTAAAGTGCCATCCGCACTGAGAAACTTTCTTTGACTGCAAGTACTCCAAGCAGCTTGCAGTGAAGGCAAGTTTCACTCCGAGGTGGCAGCAAAGAACAAAACATCACTGTCAGGGAAAGGGAGAACCAGATCGCGTTTAAAGAGATTTAGGAATACGCGTTTGCAGAAACATATTTAGAGAAAATTCAGAATTCCTGCGCTTAAAGACCTGCAACATGATGACCCCAGCGGTAAGGGTGTCGTAACTGGTCGAACTATTAGAAGGCACAAACCTGCGCACAATCCACACCAAGCGCGATCATGACATGGACATCCAGGTGACGCGTCGCATCCGCGGAAAGCGCTCTTAGTGATGACTTTTACCAAACATCTTGAAAAACAAACTATATTTCAAACATTTTTCAGGACTGAGGATGCGTAGTGCTACGTGACATCGATTCCATATGAAATCAATTTTCTTTCCCTGGTTCCCCTAAAGTTTTCAGAAATCCTAGAGCTTTCAACTGTTGGCAGTACAGCGTATAATCAGGTTTTCGATTTTTTTTCTAGTTTTTCACAAACTAATGTACTTAAAAACTATTTGAATACCGGTAGTGCATTTTGATATCCTTGGAATTGTTCCTATACTTCACTTGTAAGTTACTGTCTGACGATTGAGCAGTTTGTGCAGTTCTATGCCAATCAAACAGCGCAAATTCCAATCCACAAATTCAATCCGAAAATTGTAAGTTCACAAACTTGATTGTGACGTCACACAGAGAAAACTATATTAACAAGTTATATTTTCATAAATCAACTCCAGTATAACCGGACAACTAATCTGCTATCTAGTCTGCTGGCAGATTAACACATTTAACTCACAGACAAGAATCGATTTGCGAAAAATAACTTTTTTATTTCATTTCTTTGATGATTTCCTACAAAAGACCTATCACAACTGGGCAAAATCTGACAAACTACAAGCACCTTGTTTCAAGCATGACAAACAATCAAATCGAAGATGTGTCAGGACCTTGCAAGCAATGTGCAATTTGTGGTTGCTATGGAAAGCACAACATGTCCATAGTATCATCTGTTTCCACAAGTAATGACAAAAAATAAAACTTTCCAATTGAACCTAAGCTTGACATGCGCAAACTATGGCATTTATATAACGACTTGTGTGAAATGCTGTTAACAGTATGCTGGCCAAACTACAATATAATTTTCACAAGATAGTCATGATCAGCATTTTTCGTTTCTCTGCTAAATTGCTTGCTTTGAAATGTCAACTGTGATTTGTGGGGAATTTGAGTTGACAGATTTTTATTTTTGACTTTGAATTAGCAGGTTTGAATTTGTTGGTTTCATTTGCGGTTTTAATGTGTCGGGATACAGTTTGCGCGAAGTAACACAGAGGCAGTGCTAATTGAGAACAAAGACAACAAGAACTGGATGTTCCGTGCACAAAGCTCGAGGCAAGGATCTCTCCAGAAAAGTTTTTTTAATGTATTTGTAGCCTGAGCAGCTATTCGGGAATGAACATTCAGCCAATGCTATTATGCTTCAGTAATTTAGCAAAGACTGGATGTTCCATCCCAACCAACTGCTAAGAGTCTGGTCACGCACTTCTCGATGATGTCAAACTGATGAAAACGAATTTGAAAAGAAACTTATTGGAATGTTTCTAATGTGGACGTTGTTAACTTGTGATTTGCTCACAGAACTAACAAGACAGTCGCTGAAGAAACGAGAGCGGGTCAGTCTGGAAAGTTCTTAAACAAAACCACGTATGGAAACATATATTGCTGAAAGTGAACGATTTCTTGGTGATTGTACAAGAGCAGGCTGGAATTTCATTTTCGCTACAGACTGCTCGGGCACGTTCCCAAGTCAGTAGTTCTGTGACCATCGTTTCAACGATCTTAACGTCAACATGGAACTGATTTAGTCACAGACTGTCTAAGCCGAACGTGCCATCCGCACTGAGAAACTTTCTTTGACTGCAAGTTCTCTAATCAGCCTGCAGTGTAGGCAAGTTTCACTGCGAGGTGGCAGCAAAGAACAAAACATAACTGTCACGGAAAGGGAGAACCAGAATGCCATTTGAAGAGATTCCAGGAATACGCGTTTGCAGAAATAGGTTGAAGAAAATTCAGAATTTCTGCGCTTATAGAACTGCAGCATTATGTCCCTGGCGACGAGGGAGTCGTTACTGGTCGAACTGGTAGTGATAGAGGGCACAAACCTGCGCGCAATCCACACCAAGCGCGATCATGACAAGGACACCCAGGTGAAGCGTCGCATCCGCGAAAACGCTCTTAAGCGACGACTTTAACCAAACATCTTGAAAAACAAACTAAATTTGAAATAAATTTCAAGACTGAGGATGCGTAGTGTTACGAGATATAGATTTCATATAACCTCAATTTCCTTTCCCTTGCTCCTTGAAAGTTTGCAGCAATTCTAGAGCTTTCAATTATTGGCAGTACAGCGTAGATACGAGGTAGAAGATTAGGAATTTTCCTCATTACGCGATGAGTTGGATTCAACAATGGTTATGCTGTACAATAGTAAAAAACTGTCTGACGAATATAACCTGTAATCCCCAAATTAAAGTTGAGCAGCACTAGCACCGACAACGATGGTATGCTGTCATGCAATCACCGTGTGAAACCTGCACAGCGGACCTGCACAGCCACTCGTTGCGATTTTAATGCTACATTGATTAACTACAAATCGATCCTAACATGGCTGCGCAACGCATACTGCAATACTACTCTCAAAATAAATCTATTCACTGTTCATATTTGCGAAAGCGTTTATTTCAACCAACGACTTCACATCCCATATTCGCATTGGTTTCACTTTTGCATGGAGACCTATTTTAACTTCCATAAACATAAACCAACAATCGCATCAACTTTGAAACTTAGTTGCTGATGCTGATCAATCAAGGCTGCCAGTTACCGAATACTGTAAAACATACCTTAATCAACTGCTACACCAGTGACCTCAGTCACTCACGAACGAAACAGCTAATGTCCCAAGACCTTCTTATCCTGGTTTTTATACCGTTGAATGATGGAAGTTCTCTCACCTGTTTTGCTTTGCAAAGCCTCCCATACTTAACGGTATCCAGGTTCGAAATCTGAAAGAAACAGGTCCTTTCTTTTCAAACCAACGCCCAATGACATTTTTAGCACCTAACGGCAACGGGTGAAGTCTCGTTGCCAAATGTTTGGTAGGAAGTGCGCAGCGGGACATTTGTTCATTTGCTCTTTTTGGCAGGATCAGAAGAAGATACTTTGCAAACCGACAATCAAACCCGCGGTAAGCGACCACACAGACTATTGTTTGCTGCTGACCAAGCAGGTGCAAGGTTTTGCATCTGTGTCTAGACGTCATCGCACCTCCAACATCCTGAACAGCTCACTTTGAATAATGAACGTCTGTTCACCACCTGGCTTGAAGGCGAAGCCGCAAAATAAAATCAGAGCTTAGTATTTTTTGAAGCCATTGAATAAGCTTCAAACTGTTGTTAATATTTGATCAAAATGTTTGCTTTTTTTGTGAAAACTGTTGCACTAACTACTTTTTAAGATTGTTAGAAGCGTTTCTCTGAAGAAAACGCATCACAATTCAATAAAAGTTAATGAAACTCGTCAGTGAAATAGCTTTTCTATTCTTTTTGTCTTAAGTATAGATAAATAGACTCACGACATTTTTACAGGAAAGATGCATGGTGTAGCCCAGCTAAGCCCAATCCACATGGCTTACTGAGCCAAAACTTATGTTACTATCTTAACCAGGGCCGAACATTGAATGGCTTACTTTCATCTTAGCAAACTAAATTCAGCTTAAGCTAATGTACTGCAAGCGTTCGAATCCTAACTGCAATGGCAATAGACATGATAAAGCGGCACTGAGCACCACCTGCATAAAAAATGTCAAACTAAAGATTAACAAAAGGAGGACAGGTTGTCAGTATACGCTATAGGATACTTTTATTACTGCAAAAACCTAGACTGGACCGCACAAAACCTTCGACTAGACCAGGGCTTCTCAAACGTTTTTGTTCTGCGACCCATTTTAAGTGTTGTTTTCTACGCGACCCCATTAACGGATAGCCTTGAGCCCTAGATGCTAATGATACGTGTAAACGTCCCATTACAAATCTCAAAGGAGATTTTTGTCCAGGGCTGTGGAACCGTCATAAAAATGACACAGCACCGGCTCCGCAGCTCTTCTTTTCATGAACATGGCTCCGGTTCCAGCTCAGGAGCTCTTGGTTTTCATGAGTGTGGTTCCGGCTCCGGAGCTCTCATTTTTCATGGCTCCGGACTTCGGCTCTAGCTCCGGCTTCTGTTCGATTTCACACATTAAGATTCTAATTGTCTTGGTGTGCCTCGCGTTGAATGGAAAATGATTAAATCAAATACACAAAATTAAGAGAATATACCAAACATTTTTGAGCAATTTACTCTGGTAGTTTTTTACAAGCAGCGCTCTTACCATCAGGAAATCAGCGAAAAAACAACAATCACAGGTTCAGAAGATTCAGAGAACAGTTACTAACAGAAACGCAACTCAAGATTATGATAATATAAAAAATTTTTAAAAAGGCAGTTGCTGATTTTGTCGTCAATGCCTGAGGAGTGAGGACCTTTTGTTATTTCTTACGACCAGAATCAAGAAAATGGTTGTTTGGAAAACTACATTTGTGTCCGAGCATTTAAACACATACTAGGCCCAACTGACCAAGTGTTTTGCACTCTTTGCATGCTTTCCCTGTTGCAGTCTTGGCGATTTTAAAGCGCTGCCCGGACAAACCATGCAAAGAGCGAAAAAACACATAGTCGATTATCTCTCTCATTTGTTCTTTGTAACATGCACAAATTTTCATTAACACAAATGCGAAGATGTGCATACAAGCCCTTTGTTCAAAGAAATAGTATGACTTCTAGCCAGAAAATTCACATTTAACTTTTCAAAAACAGAAAACAGTTGAAAACTTCTGAATTCGTATCTTTTTCACTCATAATAAGCGGTGATGAATCGCAAAGACCAGTTCTTTTTGAAATAGAATCTGTTACTGAAAGATTGCTAAAAACAGCACAAAACATGCTTGGGAGCTGCAACGCGGCACTAAGAACAGTGTTTGAGACCCATTGTTCACAAAGTAACCCACGCCTGCCAGATACGATGACACAGCCTTAGCGATTGTTAAATCAAAGGAACATCAAAGGCTTGAAAGTCCATTGCTGCAGTGCTATAAAAAGCACACGTAGGTCTATTTGGCAAAACCGCCAATAGGAAAGGACTCGGTGCTGGAGATACCTTCTCAAATGGCCCAAGCTCAAGCACCGGTCTTAAATTTTAAACTGAGCTCCGGTTCCTGATTTTTAATTTGAGCTCCGGCTCCGGCTCCGGCTCCAGGCAAAATGCCCGGCTCCGGCGCTCTGGCTCCGGCTCTGTAGCCCTGTTTTTGTCTATGACGAAATCATAAAAATGCACACAATCCACGAAGGTAACTATATGGCAATAAAACTACCACGTAATGGAAACAGTAAGGCAAAAAAAATTTAAAAAAAAATTCACTTTTTAGAAGTTATTAGGATGGAGGCATTTGATGATTTTCACACAGATCATCCATTCGTAGATTGATATAAGGCAATGTAGGAGGAAGGACATTCTCAACATTTTTCATACAGGATCGGTATTTGGACTTGATAACTTTCAATTTTGAGAATGCCGCTTCACACAAATATGTTGTGCAAAAGTCTAGGAGTTTTTGAGTGGCTAGATGAGAAATGACTGGGCATTCATTTCTTGTTCTTAAACAAAAATGACATAAACTGTTTTGAAAATTTCAATTGCAAATTTTTGTCGTTTAGAACTCCGCAAATTCATCCGGGGCATGTCAAGTGTGTGGTCTCCTGAAACTTCAATTGAGTATCATAGGCGGTTAAATGACAAATACCGGGAGAACCGGGCAGAAGGAGGGATATTTTTGGTGAGAGCATAGGTGTAAATTTTTCCCGTGATAACATACTTTCAAGTTCGCGGTTAATAAAGTAATGAACAATGACCCACAGAAATTTTGTCGAATTCCAAACCTGGGTTTTGTATGTGAAGCGGAAACTTGCCATTAAACTCAAATTGCCATAAGTGGTCACAAGTTCACAACGCGTTATGGTACTGAAGATTGAAGAACATGTCAGAAGATGGAAGATCTTGTCAGAACATAGCTATAGGCTTGGAGGAATAATTTGATTTTTGCCTCATCAACAAAATGCACGATTGTGGTTCTGGTTTACCCTAAAAATTGACGGCTATCCAATCATCCATTTGCACAAAACAGTCTAATTTCAAGGTATACCTGTTTTTGGTCTGTCATATTTAGAAAGTATTCAGCAATGGATCACGAAATCGCAAGTCAATTTGCAAATCTGTAGTTCTTCAAGAAAACAAGTGTCATCTCAACGTCCAAGGCTGTTGGTATGTTTCGCCATGAATCGGTGAAAAAGACAATTTTCCTTTGGCTGATTTTTCACATTCCTGTGTGCACTGTGGTTTTGTCATTTTTTTCTGTTCTTCGCCCAATCAAAGATTAAGTGGCATTTTCGCAGTCGTTGATACGCTTTGGTCTAATTGCGTAAGATCATAGACCTCGTGTATGTGGGAGAGGTAAACGAGCACACACGAACAAAATGAAATTTTCTGTTAATAGTATGAACAGAAGTAGGTATGGAACTGGAAGATGAAATAACAAAAATGCTACTTTCAAGACCATAGCCGGTTTCCCACTTGCAAAATAAGTCACTAACTACAGCTTCAAACTTCAAACAAGGCTTGAAAATACGAACAACTACCTTACCAATGGCTATAGGTATTTTGCCTAGGTAATTTTCTTTGATATGGTAGGAACAAAGTTGCTGGTGAAAGTATAAGTGCTTTCGTTGACACGTGCTCTGAGACATTGCCTTCAGGAAAATAACGTTACAATAAGAAACTTGCCACAATGTCTTCTCACATTGAAAATCCGAATGTCATAAACTGGGTGCGGAAGAACTGAACGGTATGTTTGTTCTGCGATTACCGTGTCGTGCGCATTTTGAATCTTGTCAATCCTTTCAGTAATACCCACGGCTTCGAGATTAGGTGGCTTTTGGTTTGAGGAAGTGACAAATTCATTTACACAAAGGCCAAATGTGTTGCTGACCTACAGCAGTATTCGAAAGAAAATCATTCATTCCTTTTCATACTCTATTTCCACAGGAGTTCTCGGGTTCAGCAACCATAGGAGAAACCGTGCACGCTTTCATAACGTAATTATCAAATTTACAAACCGTCAAGTGGAGTTGTGAAGGACGTAGATTTGAAGAGGGTGTGACCACTTCTGTTCAATGCAAATGTTTTTTCTTATAATTGCACTTTTCTATCTTTTCAGTAACGTGCAAGAAATGGAAGAAGCACGATTTGCTGCATTGTTAACAATTCAACTCGTTTCATAGAAACTACCTCACAAACTTCAATTCAAATGTATAACTTTTGCTCATAAAAACAACACCAACAACGAAACAAACGTTTCCCAAAATTTACGAGAAACGCGTGTTTTTTTGGAAAACTTTCAGGTTTCATTCAATGGTTAACAACCTGAGGTTTCTAATACTGGGCCAGGAGCACTTCGTGATACCGAATACATCGACGTATACTGTGCAGTTACGTAAGTAACGAAGTACAGTATTATGTCGACAGCTTCCATGAAACTGGAACGTGAGGCTGAGGTCAGTTCCTAATTAGACGAAAAGCAAGCTGAATGAGGCTAAAGGCCAGAAAATAGTTAATAGGGGGAAAATATTCAAGGTTTTCGATGCTCTGGCGTTGTTTACGTCGGATTTCGTGGCTTGAAATGTAATTGAAACTGCTAGCTAATAGTTCAGGCCAAAAAAAGAGCCCTGGCGGTCCACTATTAAGCACAACACAACTACCTCACCTCTGAGAGATTCATGGTCGTACTCACAATGAAGGCAACAAACTGCTTCAATGAATTTTTTTCGTGAGCCAGTTACAGCGACACATTTGGGGAATGTGCGATGGGTGAAACAAGGAGCAGAGCTAAAATAAAACAGTGCTTAACTATAGAACGTGAAGGTATCCTATATTCCTATTTGCATAGCTCCGTGATTGTGACTTCCACTTGATCAAGTTATTTTGTGTAGTGATTTTGTTGTGAAAAATAATTGTATTAAAGCTTGCCCAGATCGTCTTCTCGTATTTTTGTACTGCATATACCTTTAGTATTACGACCAAAGTCACACTTTGCGTAGCCTGCTGTTCAGACACCAAGATGGAGATAATCGTGCAGTTAGAAGAGTTTATTTAATAATCACTGCTAAGCTTACCAAGTCAGAGAAGTGCAGTTAGTGGATTTCGGATGCTAAACATGTTGTAGGCTTTTGTACTTCCACGCAGGCCATTATACTTGTTACCATTGAAAGCCTATTTGAGAAACAAAATTAGTCAAGGTATTAGTCAAGTCGTGCTTGCCCTGAAAGTGTGAAAAAATAATGCATTTCAATTGACATACAGTAGCTTAAAACAAAAAGGACAGGTTGGGCGAGAAAACGGCCAAAGTAGTCACTTAATCAAGCACAGCCTAGATAACGACTGTCAAATTTCAACAGTACAGGTGAGGCACAAAACATGAATTCATAATGAAATTCAAAACAAAACAAAGAAAAAAATGTGCTCCTAATCTAAACATGTGCCATGCTCCACGATATTAGCAATTCGAGGCATCAGAAAGGTTCTAGCAGGCGTATTGAGGCTAGTAACACCCCTATGTCCATGCTTTCTCTTTGGGGTCCGGCTTCTTTCGGGGATTTTCGGAAAAAAAAACGCCTAAACGCACGTGGGTTTGCGAGGGAATTTCTCCGGTCCGGTATGCTCTACAGAC
>JGI24021J15306_10009950_pt1 | contig 11767 bp, 8 predicted proteins | sample Ectturendosymbi1_FD_15306 | JGI IMG/M metagenome (IMG submission 15306)
GGGCTCCGCGAGAGAAACCTCGGGGCTCCGCGAGCTGTTCGTTTACTTATTAAAATACTGACTTGGCTAATTTTGCAACTGTCCAAAGAAGCAATAAGGGCATCAATAAAATTTATTCTGGGGCTCCGTAAATTATGGTCAATCTCTTCATGGGCTCCATAACACCAAAAGTTTGAGAACTCCTGGCCTAGATGACAAAGAGAAGTGGTCCAAACAGAGACGCTTGAGGCACGGCATTTCAAATGTTAACTAAAGTGGATTGCATATTTTTTTATTTCTGGAAATTGCTTGCGATTAAACACGANACTATAAGGCAGTTCTAAGGGAATGCCTCTATTATTCACGTTTTGATAGAACNCATGTTAACACTACCAAACGCCTTTGATGGATAGATCAATAAATATGGAACAAGAGCAGGGTAGGATATACAGTAGNACATTATCAGCATTACCCACTAGATTAGAAATAATCTCAATTGCGTTAGGCAGTCGAAAATCTAGACCTAAATCCAGATTGACATTTGGATAAAACTTGAATTCGTGTAAATGGTACTACACACTCTCATGGTAATTTTTCAAAGACTTTATCAAATTGTAATAAACCGATATTAGTCTATAATATTTAGTGCAAATGTAAACAACGTTGTAACTACTGAGTGAAGCTTTCTGCTGTTTAACCGAAAATCAGGTTTGAAACTGGGTATTTTGAAAACAACGTACCGTACTGTACTTCCTCGTTCTCTGCGGCATTGCATTTTGTAAAGCCGCTGAGTTCTCTTTATTGCTAGGCAGTAAAATATAATAAATCATTCTGGGGAAATTTCAATAAACCCATCATCACTGTGAAACCATACAAATGAGGCTAAAATTTTGTGTTACATTTTCTGCATTCCACAATACTTAACCAAATTTATCTGTTGTTGTCGTTCTTAGTGCCAATGGAAATTCACACTTCCTTCAAATTGCTTTTCCTCAGTGATATGAAGTTGTTCTTATCCTCTGTGAGACTCTCACTTTTCTATGACAATCTGAAACAAACCTTTATTTGAAAAACGCCTGGTCAACCTACTCAGTTTTCGGAACAGAAACATCCCTGCAGCGCATGCAATCTCTGCGTATAAATAATTCCTTCATGGTTGACGGCATTGGCGGTGAGACTGGCAAGGGTATGTTACCGTGTAAATGGCAAGGGTATGTTACCGTGTAGATGGCAAGGGTGTGTTACCGTGTAGATGGCAAGGGTATGTTACCGTGTAGATGGCAAGGGTATGTACCGTGTAAATGGCAAGGGTATGTTACCGTGTAAATGGCAAGGGTATGTTACCGTGTAGATGGCAAGGGTATGTTACCGTGTAGATGGCAAGGGTATGTTACCGTGTAAATGGCAAGGGTATGTTACCGTGTAGACCTTCACACAACGCTGCAATAAATCAAGAGGTCGCCATCAGTGACAAGCAACGACTTTCAAACGCAGAGACGTTGAAGTGTTTGGATTATTTTAAAAAGTCTGGTATTGATTTAGAATTGACGTTGTTTGGGAAAAGTGGTTTGGGAGCTTCATAAATACTACAGCAGTCATTTTAAGAATTTATTTCCTGAATCGGGTTATTTTTAATATCTTGAGAAATCGGTTCCATTATAAATGTAGTAATACAAACGAAAAATGTGCTCCAGGTTATAACCTATTTTCAAAGATTGGCACATGATAACGTGCAATGTAACAACACTCAAGAAATGTTTTTCTAGCGTAGATTTAATTGCCACAAAATAACAGTTAGACTTATGAGAAAAAGACACATTGTTTTAAAAGAGGTGCCGGATAGGAAAAGCATGGCATGGGATCATGCGGTCCTCCTCTATTTGAAACGTGTTCTGAAACGCTCGTATAATAATTGACTGATCACTGAGTTGCTCCGAGATTACGCAACGTACCCTAAAGTTCCAATAAAAACAACGCAATCACGTCAGTATGTACAGTAGTTGCAGGCTTACATCATGTCCCGAAGAATGGATCCAATTTAACTAAAGTTGATAAAGTTATCCCTTCACGGACATTCCACGGAATAGTTTAGAACTTTAACAGCCTGATCTTCATTCGTGGCAAAACCCCTGCTTTGACGTGGGTTGTTTTGTCATATTAACACTATTTTCCATTGAACCTTTGTTTTTTCGTCTTTACCTTTGCTTTGTTAACACTGTGAAGTTTAAACGGGTAGAGTCTAAATGGAAACTAAAATGCTATCACTTCTAGCATTCTTAATGCATATATAGACAAATATGTTGCATTTAAACTCATCTTTTGTATGTATAAAATATAATAAATGCTGTAATTTGCAGACGCTTGATAATGTTTTATTTTCAATTTAGAGGATTTCGAAACTCTTTTGGAAATCCCCTTAATGTCAGTTGTGACGTCATCCATGGGTTCAGTGACACATCGAACATTTGTGAGTTCAGGAGATATTTGTTGAAAATTACTTTGGTGTTTCACCGTGGTCGGAAATCACCTTCAGTGCTTCAAGACTTCAGTTCGTGTGCAACATGACTCACAGCGAACAGTCGTTTTTAAAAATAGCCTCAGGCCATGGTGGTAACATACCTGCGTCTGATTGAATGTAGAACCTGAGAAGTGTGTTGCAGTAGCAAGCAAGAACGAGGGTTACACCAGCTTAACAATAAAAAATAACAGAATGATTTTCAATAAACCTAAATGGCACGATTGCTATCAACCTGCTTCAAGAAAACGTAAGTTTTTAATTAATGATATCAAATTCGTACTTGCTCTCGAGTTCTTAAGGAAATGAACCAAAATAGAAAAAATTTCGTATCAACTTGAAACAAAACATGGTTACTGTAAAAATTAAGTTCATTTTTTCAAAGACTGTTTAAACTATTCCTGCGAAATATTTTATTTTTCCTGAAGACGTTGGGCAAAGCTAATTGTTCGAGAAATTAGTGAATTAGTGAAATAATTATCTTGCCAACTTTTGTCACAGTAGATTCAAGAAAGTGTGGGGTTATGCAAATAAGAAAAATCAGCAGAGAAAGCATCGAGTGTTTGAGTTCCATTCAGTTACAACAGCAAATTTTCGTGGAAAATATTGGAAATTGTTTGATGAAAAGTAAGGTCTGAACGAAAGTTTTCCAGGTTTGCACAAACGCAGTTAAATTTACAGTCAGTTTTCACCTCCTCTTTTTTCTGGTCCACGTTTGTATAAAGCTGCGATACCTGAACTACAGAAAACCAGAAGTGAATGAGTTTTAAGCTCTATAGTAACGTTGTCCACTCAAAGCAGTGAATTGACCTGAAGTTTTCCACAAATTTTCTTTGGAGCAAGTTCGTGTATTAAAGGAATTACTTGATCTTGATAACTTGATAATCAGATGAAACATAAGAATGATGCTTCAAAAATGTTTACTGAGGCTCCAAAGTTGATGCTAATAAACAGACAAGCTTTCTGTCTCTGTAAAACTTATATATAAATGGGCACAGGACGGAAGTAAAGTTGTACAGAACGGAAGTAAAGGTGACCCAAGGGCACGGACACCTGTTTTTTTAAGGGCACCGAAGCATAGAAACACAAGGAGTAGTGCAACTTAAGTACGAGGTCGCTTTCATTGGAAAGGATTCTGACTTCGTTGAGATAAATGAAATGGTGCGCCCTTTGCCTGCGAAGATGAACTACTACGAGAAAACATGGAAATGCTTGAAACAGATTATTATAATTGACTGCAAATGCGAAATTCAACTCTAATGGAGGTGACGCAGTGAGGAGATGACGCGAAGGTCTGTTTCAAAAAATGGATCCTCTCTTTCTTGCTCTTCACTGCTTATTCACATCTAGGGCAATAGACTGGTGTTGACCTTTAAAAATGCGTCACCGAACGTTTATGTGAAAGATATTATTTCTGTGGATGAAAAGGGAATTATGTTGAACAGGTAAAATAACAACTCGTTTTTGTCCACTACCACCCAACACACTTTCCATACATGCAGAATGTTTTTAAAGCGGTTTTCTGTCAGACTTGGCCATTGTTCATGACCTTGCCAGGCTTGTCCATTCCAAGCACCTTATTCCTGTTTTCTAAGGTATTTGTAACTTCACCAAAGAAACTGACAACGTTCTGCCAGTGACATACACCAGTTGCTTCCTATGCTTTGACAATCGACTTTCTGCGAGCCAAGGCCTATTTAAGATACGACCAGATAGGTGACATTTTGAAGGCCATCGCTAACGGGCCGATTAAGTTTGTTCGAAAATGTAACGAAACTCTATCGCGTACCTTTGCTTCATGACTGTAGCAGTACACTATATAAAAAAAACTACTTGAAGCACATCTAACAAATAACAGCAGTTTCTAAGTTAAGTACGTACACTTTTGCAACAATCTTTAGCAAGCAAAGTGCAACACGCTTATGTGCAATAGTGCAAAATTTTGCTACCAGTGTTCCCAGATTTGTTTTAAATTATATCGAAATGTCAGTGCAGATCGTTTTCATCTTCACAATATTTGAAAGTGCTAGAATATTTGATGCTGCAATGTGCAAACATTTCCTTTGCTTTGGTTATCAACATAATTCTTCTTGCCTGAAGGAAAATTTTCTAAGATATTGTATCGCGTTAATTTTGCGTTTATACCATCAACCAACCATAATGGAATTGGGGCTGCGTAGCTGAAAAACTGACGTTGCACATGCAAATGTTCATCAACTTTTATTGCTTCTTACATTGAGGGAAGGCCAGCCTCCTCAAAATAATATCCAAGCACTTGTTTCTTATACAAGTCACCCGATGGCTAGTTCAAAGCTCAAATTATGAAATTGCTTCATCAAATCCCTATCTTCAAACTTTCGTTTTGATCAGCCTGATAAATTGTTTGATTCGGTGCCTTTCTTAGCAAGCTAGCAGTAGGCATTGTTGAAGGTCGTTTTAAAGCTTTTTCTGTTGCAATGCACTGATGATGATAACAGGAGTTATCGAAACGTTTGCAATATGTCATTTGTATCGTTTGCTTTGGCCGTGATATTCATTATAAGGTTATTTTTCTGTATCAATATTTAGAACTGGTTGAATTTCCATATTTAGTTCATTTTTTACCATTTTTGAATAAATTCGTCCTTAAAATAGTTTACCCACACTATGGAATTTTTGGTTGGTTTCCAGTGAGATCGGTTGACAAACTTGATCCACTTTGTCACTAAATCAGGTTTGTTGAAAAGAAAAGAAAATCAGGAAAACACATGCACTTGTTCATGTTTCTTGTTGTATCCAAAGTTGCTGCCGTAAACCACGTACTTATTAACCATTTGACCATGGACATCCGCCAAAAGATATGTAGTACTAACTGTCAAACATTAACGATTCACATTGTAGTTATTCTTTCACGATGTACAAGTATGATAATTAAACCAGAAATTTTTTTGCAACAACTTATACTGGTAGGTTATCATTGTACGATCCATAACATTTAGCTATTAACTGCAAGAAAATATTTGTAGGCTGTATAAAAATACTTAGCACACTACCTTAGGCGTCAGGACTGCCACGTTACGATTGGAATGTACCACTTAAACACATTAAGAGCACAAAACCAAACTTACACCACCCTGTCTGCCAGGCATGTATACTGTATGTACAATCTATGATTGGCTGCTGCCTGTCACTTTTTGACTTGTCAACCGCAGCAGCAGTTAGCTGCAATCAGCACTATAAAAGTGAAAACAAAAGGGTGTGATTTTATTGTTATTATTGTACTGTACTACATTTAACAGCCTTTTTTGCGTAGATTACGTAAATCGCACTGTATCCGGTCTTCCAATGGCCAGGCAGTCACGAATTCAGCCTTCCGATCAAAACGTTTGACCACCTCTGCCCTACCCCAACCCTAAAATCTAACTTTTAGTTGTGTTATAAATAATTCTGTCTTTCACCTTAAGCTAACCCATTCTTAACCTTTTATTACAAACGCAAACTCAAGCAACTGTAAACTCCAATACACATGAGTCGCGTGCACTGTGGTATCGCTCTGGTGCTAAACAGCACATGCCCCGGTAAGATTGTTTTACAAATAGAGTGCCTGGATGGACGAACTAAGCCAACAGTTTTAAATATGCATACTCAGAACTCACGCAATTAACTACTTTCAAACACACATCACACCCGCTTCAGATCTATCAGGCTGACAGTCGACCTGTTTGCAACAAGCGAGAAAATGTGGCATATCCTGCCCCATCATAACCCACTCCAAGGTGCTTTGCCAATCACTATTACATAGCCTAACACGGGTCGCTACCGACCCGTGTCGTATATACTGGCATGCGAGTAGAAGCACAAAGGCAAATTGGGATTTTTTGCAATAACATGAATTTAACTTAAAATCTTAATAAACTAAATCTCAGAAAAGAGAAAAACGTAACAAGTTTGACGATTTCCAAAAAATTTAACGATGTCACTGAGAGTTTGACGAACGAAAGTTGAAAAACGAAAACATGTGAACTCTCCATACATGTAGGAACACCATGAAAAGTCAGTAACAAGGTGTTCGGTTACTCTGTGCAGTACGAAAAAGTACTGCAACAATTCTATGTTCGTTACAACATGATTCCCCGCAGTTTTGGTAAGAAAAACTGAAAATTGATAAAAATTTGGCAAAAAGGTGAAACTTGATTTTTTACCAAATTTATGGCTTTTTGGCCATAACTTTTGAAACAGAAACGCTAGAAAGCCAATCAAACGATCAAAAGACTCGCATTACAGCCTGACTTCCAATAAAACTTGAATCAAAAAATTGGTTCTTCTGGTTGGGGCCCAGGGCCCGCTGACCTTGGCCAAAAAGGCCTAACCTACACCATTACCCCACTTTGACGTCACCTACAAAAAAACCAAAACTTACAGTTTTTTTTTAAATCCAAACTAGGAGACTCGCTGCATCTTTTGAGGGTTTGAAAAGCTCTCTAACTCAATCGCCTGGAGTGTTATGTACAGTAGTTGCTAAGTGACGTAAGAAATGTGGATTTTAGCATATTTTTTTGGTCCGGCTGCCCTCTCCAGCGCTCCTTTCGCGAAGGGGCAAAGGCCGAAAATAGGTGGATTTTTTAAAAATTGGTTTTCTTTTGTTTAGTTCGAACTCAGGTGATAATTAAAAACGTGAGGCTGCCGCGCGTGTGCTTTGTGCCTGGAGCATGCGCTGCATTTTCCAGGCACAAATAACTGGTAAAGTAAACTGCGAGTACAGTGTTCATAAACAAATGGATTCATCGCTACGAGTTTGTAAATTGGAGGTCACTCTGTCATGCAGTTTGTTACCATTTTTTTGCGAAAATAACTATCAACAAGTAGACAAGAATACATCAGGGCGAAATGAAATAATGAAAATGTGGATTTTAGTTACGGAGTTGATAAGTGACGCAAGAAACGTTAAGTTTACCGGCTGCCAAGATGTGATCTGGAGAAGGACCGATATTGAATTATTTCGTATATTTTTATAGAAAAACTCTACGTTTGTGGTGTCCGCAGCTTCTCAGTGTTTTCATCAGGGTTTCTCAACCTGTGGGCCACGGACGAATTTTAAATAGGCCACAGCCTGACATTATTGAAATTGGGTAGGTTTGTAAAGTTGAATGTTTTAATCGAAAATGTAGGTAACTCTGCGGCTACAAACGTCATAATACGCTCTCTCGTAACTATGTGTTAGAAATTATTGCAACATGGAAATTTCCACATAGTCTACCACGCTCTGCACAACATGCAGTTACTGAAGGCATTTTGAGACAGACAGGTGACTTTTGTTGCCATGAAAACGAAATGTAGAAGCTGGCTTAAATGTGGAAGATGTCTTGAGCTGTGCATTATCGTGTATGGAGCCTCGGATATTCATTTTTGTCATTAATTTTCCTGCCCGCTTTTCCTCGCGGTGGCAGCAGCTCTAGGAGGACTAGAGATGCCTCATGACCAACAGTAAATCTCAGATAGTTCTGCTGGCTCCCCACCAAGACGGGAGCATGGAAGGTCGGAGATGTAATCATTCCACCTGGTCCTTGGGCGACCTTCTTGGCCGCTTTCCCGTGGGTGTAGCCAGCAGGTCTTGCCAATCTTTCCCGGAGCATTCTGGACAAAGGGCCGAACCAACATAGCTGGCATCTCTCGATTCGAATAATTTTTTCGACATTCAGCGCTTTGCGAATTTGACAGCTGCACACTTTGTCACGAAGTGTCACACTGTAAACGCCGGAGAGGGAGGCACAGCAGTGGCATTGACCCTCTTACCTTTCAAAAGGGGGGTAACGGGGGTCGAAGGTGCTTTCTGATAACGGTATTCGGAGGTAATTTCACGGTTTATGAAGACAGATTTAAACAATTTGTTGGGGCTATTCTCCCACACAGAAAATTCAAAATGGTTTTCTATAATTTTTATTATTTTTGGGCTCAACATTGCTGCTGAACAGAAACAAGCATATTTGGTAACGATTTTTTTGTTTTGTATAAGTTTCCATTGTCTTCATCTCTTTTAACCACCTGCCCCACTGCTGTTCCGGCGTTGGACCTCTTCGTAAAATATCTATGCTTCTAACTATGCAAATATTTGTGCTTCTGCAGCAAACCCCCGAGCCTCGATTATCTATGCTTCTAACAACGATTAGGTCGGCCTTTGCATTTGATTGAAGGGTACGTTGTGTTATTACAATTTGTCTTTAGTTGTTCTCATTTCTGCTCTGTGCATGTTCAACAATTGTCAAATTGGAGATGTTGTACAGCAGGTGGGCCACAGGCCCTCTGCTTGATTATAGGGCCACATGCTTGAAAAGGTCGAGAACCCATGGTTTACATCAAGGGTGTCTAATCACTAATGCATTTGACTTGCTGGGCTAAAATTTAGACATGGCAAGGCTGCACGTGCCGAATGTACGACCTCATGAATTCGTTAGGGACGTCACAACAATTTGACTCTGCCCAGCTAATCAGTTCGCAGGTCGCACGGAAACAACTCGTGGGGCGCATGTGGCCCTCGGGCTGAATGTTTGATCTCATTGGCTTGAATGACATGCTCTTGGAAAAAAAGTGTTGCACTATTACCTAACATGGGTCGCTGGTGACCTATGCGCTTTTCGGGAAAAGTTTAATTTTTTCTGCAAATTTTACAAACAGAAAGACTTGGTGTGTATGAAAGCGGTGCCAACGAGCAACTTCAGGAATACATGGAGTGTCAAAGTAGTGAACCATTTGATATTGGTGATACGCACTTGCAAAACTCCGCTCGGGTCGCTAGTGACCAATTTAGTCGTTTGAGGGCAGGCTCTGTGTAAGCAACAATGCCGACAAGCGTAAAATTTTTGTGATTTCCTCACGTTTAGGCCTTAAATTTTAATTATTTATTTACCTTTGCAGTGATAAACAAAACCTGGCTATTCAATGAATCCAAAACCACATCAGATTTGATGCTAACAAGAGTTCTGCAAAACAGAATACGAGCGATATCGTAGAAAAAGTTCCCTAAGGGTTTTTAATTTCCAAACGCGATGAAAGGTGGATAAAATTATAGGGGATGTGACGTAATGGATCTGCGAGGCACACTAACATTGAAGATAGCGCTCCCCGCTGGACATAAAAGTTTTAAACGTGACCTTCAATCTTTAATGGTTTGCAGTTTGCACATGGGTTCTACCATACCTTGTTAAAAATTTTGGATTTAACAGAAGAGATCTGAAAAACATTTTCTGATCGGGTGTTTTCAAATTAATGCAAACAGAAGAATAAAGAAGTGGCGCAGTGAACATAAACCAAACGTGATTTTTGATTTTATTCCATGATGATTTCAAACGATATTCCTTTTTTGCAATTTTGCTCATTACGACCACATTTATATGGAAGAAAAAGATATTTTGTTAACAACTTTGCTTTTTCGCTAATTGATTGTTTGTTATCCTTATCAGACAGTAAGCAATGATTCTAAAGTGATCCGAACAAACCCACAGTATAATTACAGTAAAACTCCGCAACTATAATAAAAATAACGGTAAATGAAAACGATACAAACGACATATTGCAAACGTTTCGATAACTCCTGTTATCGTCATCAGTGCATTGCAAAAAAAAAATCCTCAACTGCAAATAAATTTCTCCGTTGCGTTTTCCGTATTCCCTAACACTAAATTTTCCATATTTCCGTAACACTAAATTAAACAGTTGTTCCCATTCGTGTTGCCATGGAAATTCACACTATTTTTAACATACTGAAATAAAGCTTTATTTGAACGCCTAGTTAAGGTGCCTAATTTTCGAAATTAAACCATTCGGCGAAAGCACATTCCACGACCAAGTACTTCTTTCGCAGCTCTTCGTGCTTGCGACGAGAACTCTGCTGTAACAAGAACGTGTTGAAATCTAGGTTTGTAGAAGATGCTGCTGCGAGTCATTAGATCGTCATCGTCAGTGAAAGCAACGTGTTTCAGATGCAAGGACTTTGAAGTTTTCGGATATTTTAGGTAAAGTCTAGATTTCAATTTGAATTGAAGTGATTAGAACTAAGCAGTTGGTCAGATGCATCAACACTAAAGCAACTTCTGCCAATTTTAAATATTTTACTACTTTGATTTTTGATATCTTGAAAAACGGTAATACCTACGGTCTTGAAAAAACGGTAATACCTACGGTCTTGAAAAAACGGTAATACCTACGGTCTTGAAAAAAAATCTTGAAAAACGGTAATACTTAGATTAAGCAGCAATAAACTCAGAAAATGTTCCTGCTTATAAACTGTTTTGAAGGCAGTCACTACGGGGAAAGGTCAGTGTAAACAACAGAGTGAGGAGAAAAAATAAATCGTAAAATTATGGCAGCAACACGGAAGTGAAATGACAGGATAATGAGCAGTGCATCGCAGAACGCGTGCTTCATGCAGCACAAGGTTTAAAGTGAATTGGACGTCTGCATTCACATTAGGCAATGTTCTACAGAAATATTTATCGTTGCCGAAACCACAGCGAAGTTTTTGTAGGTTGTTTAAAGTATGTTTGTGGCTGATTGAAACGTTAAGTCGACACTTCATGGCTTTGTCTTTAAAAAAAAACATATCTGCATATTCAACAGACTGGACAGTTGTTTTAAGAAAAACGATCACTTATCGTTTGCAATCGCAATTAGTCTTCTATTAAAAATTTTTGTTGGTAAAAAAATGCAACGTTTTGCGGCAATTTTTCTGGGATCTTTTGTGTTTTTAATTGCAATGTTTGAATGTACATTTTCATCAAGCTGTGCAAACAAGACCTTAACTTCGACTGATATTAGATGTGAATCGCAGAGCAACTCGGAAATGATCGAGTTCATGGAAGACGTTGTTAGATCCATATCAGGTATGTTGAATGAATGATCAGTACTTCAGTATCACTTGTGTTTTAATGCTTTAAACGTTTGTAGCTTTAAATCGTTCCATGAACAAAATAAACGCGGAACTGAACAAACTCACGGGAAGCAAAGGAAAGGTTGTTCAACCATCAGCATCCTCATTATTAGATGCTTGTTCATCAAATACAACAGATGGTGTGCAAATTCTACAATCAGGAGGCAAAGTCTATTGTTCAGACGGTTGGATTGTGAGTCATTGTATTTTGTACTTGGTACAATCTGCTATTGGGATCTTCTCCTTTGCGTTTGTGTGATTTTTTCAGGTATTTCAACGACGGTTCAATGGGAAAGTTACGTTTCGTTCTAGAACGTGGAAGGAATATAAAGAAGGCTTTGGTGATACGAATACAGAATTCTGGTTAGGTA
>JGI24021J15306_10009951_pt1 | contig 11767 bp, 9 predicted proteins | sample Ectturendosymbi1_FD_15306 | JGI IMG/M metagenome (IMG submission 15306)
GAGACAAATGATGGTTTCTAACTCTCTACATGCGATAGATAAGGACTTCTCACCGTGTTTCCTTGAATAGCATTTTCCAATGCTTGTAGCAGGTGCGAAAAATTCATGTCTCGTTTTCTTCAGGTCTCTTCGGTGCAAAGGATCTGACAGAAATGTTGAGAAAAAGTTTTGCAGGTAAGCAAGATTTCCTTGCAATGGAACATCATTTCATTCTAGTTCTGAACAAAAAAGGTGCGTTTTCAAATATTTGTAGACTGTGAATTTATTTCCTTCGCGATGTTCCCAACTGAGACAAACAGCCCTCTGGATTTGCGAACGCGGAAAAGAGAAAATGTTGAAGGTAAGAAGAAAGTAAGGAAAGACTGTTAGTTTGTTTTAGATATAAGTTCTGTCAATGAAAACAGTGGTTATGAGACAACTAAAATGAATATTGAAACATGATTAAATGTGAAATGCCAACATTTTTTTTTTTGATGAAGTAACTTTGCACATGCCAAACCAACAAATGCGTTGAACTCTAGCGTTGAATTTTTATCGATTTCTCACAGGATCGTTTGTGAGTTAGATAAGGTATATTTCTCATAATCCAATGCATTAATATAAGTTTGTTGCTTCGGAACATAACAATGATAGACACTGCGTTTCAGCAGGGCCGGTTTAAGGGAAGGGCAATTACCCCGGGCTCTCCGCTCGAAGGCGCCCTCGGGATGACATTTATTTGTTTTAAACAAAATAATCTTTTTAAAATTCGTCGCGATTCAGAACAAGAATATACAACTCTATATTCCGATGTTGCGTTAAGTATCATTAATGATTTCTCTACAAGTTTGACTTACTGTCAGTTGTAGTAATCACTACTGACTGTAAATATTTTCGATTTTTTTCAATGTAACTCTATTTGAATTGTGCTTGTAATTTTTCCTATAAATCGTTCTTTTGTCATGGGAATGATTATCTACTCGTACATCACTTCTACTGCAAAAATGTCCTGAAAACGAAACTATTTGCGTGGTGAAGCTGAGTTCTGTTGTGCTTACTGCTTAGTAATAATGATCCCGCAACTTCTTGCGCGGTCTGGAGGTAACCGCAGCCGAACTGCGACCTTTGTTTCGTCATAAAGGGTAACGTATGGTTGAAACGCACTTTTCTTCTGATGGCTACTATCCTTGTGTTACATCACAAACCTATGAAGCTAGCCAAGCCATTTACACCACGTATGTTATTGCATGGTCCATCAGAAAAGGTTTTTCATCAGTCGATTTGTAGAACGAAGGAGCAGATAACGAGATTGCATTTTTTGGTTGAGAATGCCATCAGCAGCTGAAAAGCGCCAAGTTTCTAAGGAAAAAAACGCAAGAATCTGGCAGTGTTAGTTAAAACTCCGCGACTAAAACGTTTTTTCCAGCAAAGCCTTTAAGCAGCAACGTTGAAACAGTGGCGTTAACCAGAGAACCTGAAAATGTAGGTGGAACTCATGACATAAGTTTCGAAGCACCATTCATATTCAGACTGGCTGGCCATATTGACATGTTAGTTTCCGGTGTTTTTGTTTGTAATCTTTGGTTTCTGCTTGTTGTTCGGGTGAAAGGTTGTTTCTTGCCGAGTCACTCTCTAGCCTGTGGAAATTTTTCCTTAGTAAAAATACATTGTAATGTTTATATCATAAACTCTCTTCTCGCAGCTAATTCTATGTGCAGTTGAGTATCGTATTTATTTGATTGTAAGCCGCGCCTTATAAAGTTTTTTTTGCACCAATTCATGCGGCTTACATTTTTTTATTTCTTTACTTTATCGAAAGGTATAGCTGGCGCACAGTCATTCCTTGGCTACGATTTGTCGAACAAACTCTTCTTTTGCATTCGATTCTCCTCAGCATCACGTGCACATCCGTCACAGGAGGGATTATGATAAACAGAAGACAATTGTAGTGGTGTAAGCGTAATTAATGCCAGGGTTGTGAATTAAGCGGGAAACGCATAAGTACGCAAAAGTCGCGAATGCGAGGCTTAGGTAACCTATGTTCAAGCTCGGCTTACAGGCAAGGCCAGCTTAACGTACATTAATTTTTAACACCATTTCGTGCGGCTAAGAATCGAGTAAATACGGTAAGCACATTCTCGACTACCGTAAAAAGCAAGCGACAACGTTGCGAATCAGCGAAAACATAAATTTTACAAACGATGAAGTCATGAAATACGTCATAGAGCCCTTCAGTAAAATTTTCCCGGGCCCCCTACCCTTCAATCTGGCCCTGTGTTTCAGAAGTGACTTTTAAATTAAAATATCCCGTTGAGAATGTTGAAAGTTTTTATGAAATGTGACCAAATCAGTCAAAAAGCAAAAGTCATAGAATTTGTCTTTAAAGCTTTTTATCCAACTCATATGAATGTGCAAACTGATGAATAAAGATATTGGCAGAAGAAGGTTGTCTGCATTTTTAACAAAACGTTTTACTAAACGTGAATAGATTGGAACAGTCGTGTTTAACTTTGGTCCAAATTTGATAACTACTAATTTTAAAATATATTTTTGTGATTCCTTGACGAAATAGTTTGGTAATATGTGTTTGCAATGACAGCTTCAGAAATTGAAGAAAGTTGTTCCCTACGCGGCAGTGAAGATAATAATTCATTGTGGCAGTTACATCAAAATCCCCCTGCTTCTGCATTCATTGCAAATTCATCGCCATTTCAAGAAAACCATTCAGAAGTTTCTGAAGAACAAGCAACAACTCAATCCACTGAAACGTTTTCTTTATCGGTCTTAGATGTTCAGCATTTTGTTGAAATGTGAGTTTTGATAAAATTTATATTGCTCGTTTGCATTGCTAACCTCCTTACTGATGTTACATATGTTTGCACCTACCGCTTTAACTCAAATCATCCAAATATTAAAAACGTAGGAATTTTACACATTAGCCACTGTACGTTCTAGTCTCCTCGGAGATTAGGAGTTTTGAGAACTGCAGCAGGAAGTTATTCATTTCATAAATGTAATGCTACTATTTGCCGAGTATCTCTCATTTGTGTGTTTCATGCTTTCTTCAATGTCTTGGTTCATTTATTTCAGTAGAGTAATTATAGCAATCGGTGTGATTGAAATAAATTGCCATAAAACATGTAATTTTCAGATCTTCCACGAGTTTGATTAAGACCGAGAAAAACCGAGGGAAGTTTCAAGCAAGGAAAAGTAAGTTATTTCAGAACAGTGGTTTTCAACCTGGAGGTCGCGATCCCATGGGGGTCGTTTGCCTTTTTTCTAGGGATCGCGAGAGCTTCTGATAAAAGCTTTCATAATTACTTCTCTATTTTGTATACAGAAACATTTTTTGTCTTGGCTAAAATATTAAAATCACCTGGCAAAAATTATAGTCTACATTTTCATTCAAAAGTGTTATTATTAACATGACAAATTTCGAGTGTTATTATGACCATTACAGTACAGTGTACTGTTGCGTTTGGCAACGCACGAATAACCTTGTGACGTAAGAATGTGCTGTGTTTGTAAATTGGATATCTGAATGTGGTAGCTAACTTAGAAGTTACGCTAGTTTTCTGTGAGGTGTGATGTGGAGTGATTTGTATACGGCACGGGTCACTCTCGCTGATGCTGCCATGTGCATGAATTTAATAAATGGATCTTTGTTCAGCAGCAATCATCGCGATTTTCTATATTACAACACAACTGCATTACATATGCCTGCCTGGATATGTTCCGAAGGGGGTTGTTAAGTTAAATTGAGCTGCAAAATGGGTCGCCGCATGAATAAGGTTGAAAATCACTGTTTCAGAGAATGTAGTCAGATTGCACTACTAGTTGAGTAAAATCATGTGACTCAATTTTGCATGTGTTTCACACCCTCTTTTTATCGTTTGTGTCAAGTAACTATGATAATCACAAATGTTTTCTTTGTGAGCAGACGTTTATCAGTTGCATTTCCGCAAATTTTTTATAAGTTGTCACTAGTGTGAGTATGGAAGAAATCCGTATTTCATTCTTACAAAGTGGACCGAGAATGCATAATACGGCAAAGGTTGTAAGAACCTACAAATTAGTCAAAAATACTCACACAATAACATTTTCCAACATGACTTTCAAAGTATGGAAGGCATGCATATGGCAGAGAAAGAAATCGCCAGTTGTCACTTTTTGTTTGCTGCTCTTTTGCTTGGCGACTTGCATTGTGTAAACATTGGATTCTAATTAGGTTTCGCCTCGGTGTATGATCAAACTACCACGAAACTTTCGTCAGTAATATATGAATGTTTTTCTTCCATAGGAAAACGAGAGCAACCAAAATGCGTTCGTCGGCTTTCGTTTTCCGACAACGAAGGTTCAGGGCACCCTCCATGCAAACGCATTCGACTAGACGAAGGCGCGTTCAAAACGAAAAAAGGTTAAATTTGTTTTTGTGCTTTACAAACACTGTTTATCTAATCTGAGAAAGAATTGATGACGTGGGCAGACGCGTTCAAAAGCTGCCAACTGCATCGATTTTATAAGAGTGTGTATAAGTGACCAAGCAAAGTAGCAAAGAATGGCGCCCGTTAAATTAGTCTACGTTTCAGATGTCAATAGACCTATGAGTCCAAATCATCTGTCGAATACGTTTCAGAGGTCAACAAGTAAAACGTGATTGAAATGCAGAGCATTAAACAATTACATTACTAATTCTGAATGTTGTTGTTTCGTACATTGTAAAGCAGGGGTTCCCAACCAGGGGTACATCTACCCCTAGGGGTACATTTGCCTATATGAAGGGCACATTTATTGTACAGCGCAACAAATCAACTTTGAGACGTAAAAACGGTCTCTACCTTTATTATACTGTAGTTCTGAATATCTAAAAGTTCTATCAAAAATGCAGTGGATTTTTGTTATTTTATTCAGCCTTTTCGTCATAAGACATTTTAGGGGTACATGCTCATTTGTCGAAATGCTGAAGGGGTACATGGTCAAAGAAAGTTGGGAACCCCCGTTGAAGAGCATGTTAAATGCTTCACTGCTGGGACAAAGTGCGTGTTAGGAAGCCGCGATTTGAAATATTTGTTTATGAATTACTCTGGTAACATTCACATTTGGCACAGATCCACGTTTTTTGTCATGCGTTCGGTGACACAGTCCCCATACTCCCACTATTACATAAAAAGTGAACTCTATTGCCATTAAATGAAAAAGCTAAAAATACTGCAATACAAAACAACGCTTTGAACACAAGGCCGTTGTTATATCTTTATGAACCTCAGAAGACACCTTGTTTTTTTAACGAAGTGATAAGCATCTTATTGCTGTAGCCGCGCAACAAATAAAACACAACACATGTTAGTGTAGCGAGACATTCGTCTGTTTCATTAGAGAGATATAGCGCTTGCCTCTAGTCTCTTGTGGTAATACGATTCACACAGCATACTTGAAAACTTATGCAAACCTTTGATATGCTGTATTACAAAGAAGCTTGCTTCCGACATTACTCTTAACATTGCTTACGGCAGTTGAAAAGATGAATGTATTGCTTTGTATTTTGCGTTAAACGATCATTAACATAACACTCAAGGCCACTGGCTTTTGCGTATCATCTTCAAATTCCTTTTCATCGCTGTTGTCCTGTTTATCTGGAAATATTTCAAGCACTACGTAATTCCGGAAACCTCACATTTCAAATTGCATTTTTTGCTGAGTTATTGTGAAAAGTATACCAAAAGCGTCAAGCAAAGGAAAGGATTTGACGCGTTTTGCTGTTTTTTTTCAGGTTACACCCTTTTCACACACAGGAATAAAAGAGGTCATATTTTGGAATTTGATGAAGTTGAACCTGGAATATTTCGCATGACTTCAGAATAAAAAAGGAATAAGAAAGACAAATAACAGAGCTTTTCTTGTAAGCTATTTTTATTTTTAAGTTCCTCTTTATTTTGCAATTTTCTTTCAACACAAAAGCACATCAACTGACTGATCAAAAATGTTGCTTGAATAGAATTGCTGGAATGTTTTTAAACAGATTGCGGTGTTGATAATTTCGTCTGGTAGAGGTCCTTTCCTGGTACAATGTTTCTGAACTACATATGATTATTCTGTTCTTGGTTTAAATTTCTTGTTGTTTTTATTTAAAACATATATTAATTTTCCTGCAGGAACTGGGTTTGCCTGGTTGTTGTCAGCATAGTCGATCAATTTGAATTGAAGAAAGTAACTTGATACCGGCATGCCGTTAACGACTACAAATTTGAGTAAATACGTTTCCTAAATTATTTTCGTAACATATTTGTAGGTGGATATACATCGGAACGATGGGATTTATGTCAGTTATGGCGACGTCGTGATTTGTGTACAATGAAGAAAGAAATATGAGATTATAGTAGACTTCAACAACTGGATCCATGTCGACGATTCCTGAATGATTTTGTGTTTGCTCAAGATCCGTACTCCCTGCAAAAAAATTCAGTTAAATTTTTACAAAACGTTTCTTTTCCCCGGAAGTTTTCCCAAATTCTGAGGCTTTATGAAAAACTTTTAAAATTTGAAACAATAGAATTCAGCAATTATCAACTTAATTTTTTTATTAACCGGAAATAGAGCTTTCACTTGAAGTGAATTTTGCAGCAGACAGTATGAAACTTCCAAAATATTTTTTCTTCACTGAGACATTATTTTCGAATTGTGAAATAACCAGCTTACTGAAATAAATTGATAACATTTCTCAAAACATCGTCTGAAATAATTTCGAAACCCACGTTCATCTCTATCAAAGCATTCGTTCCGTGTCGGAATGAAATTTGTGGTTTCTAGCAATAGAAAATCTTTGATTTTTGGTCTTGTCGTTGACATCGTATGTATCGCCATAATTGTGTTCATTCCTGTCGTATTTGCGGATGTTATTTCTGCTGTTTTTCTATGTCTCACAATGGCGTTGCTGTCACAAGAAAGTAACATAGAATGCCAAGAAAAAAACCTTGCGAAGTTATTTGTTGTTTCTGGCTATTATATAAAGTTTGTTTAATAGATTTACTTTGCCACCGTGAATCCGAAAAAGTTGATAAGAGGTTGTAAAAATAGCAATCGCCAAACGAAATAGAAGGCAGTGCTTGACAGTTGACTTGCGTGAAACATCTGCCTCAGTTAAATGCAAATTTTACTTTTTACTGTAGAAGCGTAAGGAACATTGGCCTTCCTTTGTCAATCTTTCCTGGGGCATTCTATAGTCACAAGGTCGAACCAACGTAGCTGAGATTCTCGATTCGGAGAGGCGGCTTGACGTAGGCCTTTACGAATTTCACAGCTGCGCACGTTGTTCCGAAGTGTTAGAACTCTTCGCATACATCCAAACTCTGCAATTGAAGAAACGAGATGGCTCACTTTTAGTCATTACCACATATTTCTGACCATAGGTGAGGATCGAAAAAAGATCAATTTAGAAACTAACAGGCATGCAGTGTGCAAACTCTCTCGAGCGAAGCTCGGGTAGAACTTCGTTTGCTTTTCCAATCTGTCTATGAATTTCGTTTCTCTGCCTTAAGTTACTCGTGAATACCACACGAAATTAATTGACTATATCCACCTGCTGCAATGTAATGTCGTTTACTTGTAGATCGCACTGCCTTGTTTTTCTGGAGAGACATAATATCTCAGGCTTTTCAGAGCTACTGTAATTGTTGTCTTCGCTTTCTAACACACAGCTGAAAACCCGTGATGAAACGCTTTTATCAATTTGTAAAACTGTTCATAGTTCGTAATATATAACTCCCTCCGAATTTTCGCACATAGGCCAAAATAGTGTGAAGCAAAACAGAAATCCTAAAACGCCTGATGCATCAAAATATGCAGGTTGTGGCAAAACTTCAACATTTCATATATTTGGTCATGCAAAGGCTGGGTCTTCTGAACTTATTCGCAAAAATCGAATCAATCGTCTATGTCGCAAGTGGAACATGAAAACTTACTTTTGAAGACATCGTTGTAAACAGTTGCTTGTCAGCTCTCGCGAACCTACCCACGCCTCTTCCTCGAAAGAATGCAGTCTCATATACAGAATACAATGGTGCTTTGATGTTTTGTGTATTCTTACTGCATGATTTCAGGCAATATACTATTCGGTATTCAATACGAAGCACTGGTTTGGGAATAGTTTAACAGCTGGCACAATAACCTGCAAATGTACATCACCGCAATTGGTCGCTGTTTCTGGTTGCGCGTGTGAACGCTCAAACGCTCTTGTTCACCAATGTTTGCACCGAAATATTCTCATTTCACATTCAAGTGTATTGGAGATTTTGTTGTATGTCTGAATACAATCGAAAGAGGCAATCAACTTAGAATGCTACTGGAGAGTTATTAACGGACAAAGTGGTGAGAGCTTTTTATTTCGACTTGCATTGGCTTAAAGAGCAACTTCAAGACATCGGGTCGCGTAGTTGGAAGACTGGCCTGAACTCCTGGAACAATTAGGTTGACCACTCAACTAGTAAGGACCTCTGTGGAATCGTGATTGACCGGCGACCCACTACATTAGGCACCGCAACGCCACCCGCATCCCTCCAAGTTTGTCAAACACAAAAGTAAAAATGTGTTTCAGAGCTATGTGCAATACGTGGGTCTCATGTGATATAATCGAGAGTTTTCTGTGGCCCAGTAAACTTTTCGTTATTGTATGTGTACAATGCAATGATAGCCTGTTTTTGTTTTGATGATCCTAAGATCGACATTTTCGATGGTCTTTAGCGCTTGTTTATCATGCCCAAGTTGATTTCCACGTTTCCACTGCCACCTAGGTGCAAAACTAATTTTCTGATTCCTACTCATATGTTCCTCTAGCAAGCTGATTTCTCACTACCTTTTTTCTTCCACTGCCACAATATTTGTATGTGGCATCACAGCTTGGGAGTGATTAAATACCACGCGGTGGTTGTCATTGGAGTTATCATCATAACGCTTGCAGTACTGTAGGTTTAAATCAAATTTTGGATTGCTAAAATAAAAGTAAGTCTTTCAATGTGCGGCCATCATAATCATAAAGAACAGACCAACCAAACGTCAATAAGGTCAAAACTGTTCTGCTTTCCCAACATGATGCAGCGTCCACAAACCAAATTTTACGCTGATGCCATAAGCAACTCCAAGGTTTTTAGGTCACAAAAAGACAAAGTTTAGCAGTAGGTCAAAATTTATCGTGGGATCAAACTGTTCTTGAACAACAGTTTTTTCTCTTTATCGAAACTTTATTGACGCTAAAACAGTAAGTATTGATATGCTTTTGCAATTTAGTATCAATTCTGAAGTAATAATAATGGGTTTGTTGCGACGTCTAACGTAATACTTTTGTTTTGAGGGTCGAATAAAGTAAGCTGGGCGTAAGAAAAGAAACTTGGTGTAACAGTACTTAGTTTCATCAATCCTCAATGCATTACGCATACAGTGTCTTAACTTTGTGATGTTCTCAGGTTTGACTCTACTGTAGTTAATGGTAACATGCATTTGTCTTGTTTCTTTCACTCAAAACATATCAGAAATCGTGACTCCAATGGCAAATTTCAAGCGTTCTAGCTTCGCGTCTTAAGCAGTGAGCATCTTTACAATTATAAAAACAGTACTATGGTGAAATTTACTGCGTCTATTACGCAATAGGGAGAGATTTTACCGAAATATGCCATGTTTTACTCACTCGAGTGATGGAATTAATCTCGAGTGAAAACGAGACAGCTGAACACTGATCAGAGTAACCTTATCAGTCGAAGTGCAGGCCTTACCTGTGGTAATACAGTAGCCTATTTGTGATATTTGTTTGTTACCAATTTGGTATTGATTCCAATACAGGGGCGGATCCAGCCAGTAAGGTTAGGGGGGTGATTTCGCTAATATTTTGTAGTCAGGCTCATAACAGCTTCGCTACTCTAAGAGAGATGAAGCATACTTCACAACACGGCTGTGACAAACGGCGATGTACGGCAAAACGGCCATATATTGCGAATATTGTTTTCCGAATTGTTCAAAATCATGGTGAATAAAGTTACTTTCTTAGGTTTTAGGGGGCAGATCGCCCCCTCTGGATCCGCCCCTGTTCCAATATCTAACATGCGCTTATATCTCAGTAATACCTGCAGAATGTCTACGAAAGACGTAAAAAACGCTTGTTTTCACAAAAGAAAATGTAAATGTGTAGATGAAATCGATCAGGACACGTCAGCTTCATCAGCTTCGCACTTTAAAGAACCAGGTTCAAAAAGGAATGTTACCAACGAGAATAAGTTCCTTTCAAAAATGAAAATGCGAAAATGGGATGAGGTTTATATCAAGTATGTTTTTTCTTCCCAGAAGTGAAAAATCGAGCCATGAGCAGTCTCCCAACGCATGTTTTGCAATTTTAATTGTAGCAACCAGTTTTTGGCTCATTCGAAACCACGGAGTGATTCACAAAACAAACATGGCATTCATCAGAACAAGTCCTCGTAATTTTTTCAAGAAACAGCACGAATATTTGTGCAAACAGTAAAATTCCACCCACTCATCAGTGATGAATGATTCTGCTCGTAAAAAAAAACTTCTCCTTTCCGCTTTTCAAACAGCGCTTGTGTTGATGAAACGAAAGAAATATTTTGCGAAGCTGAGTCTGTAATCAGAACAAACCATATTTAATGATTGTAGCCAGTTCGCTGCCTGGGTTAAGCATGCAGTGGATAAAATAGAGCAAATACCGTGGTCTAACAATGAACATTCAATGCACAATGATTATTGTTGCATCAGCAATACGTTCACAATAGAGCGATAGGAATGTAGCAATCGATCACAGGGGTGAACGAAAATAAAAAAGGTTAAGAAGCACTGAACCGAAACCACGATAAGGTGTCCAATGCGTTGTGCGCTGGTGGCCATTCCGTGAGAAGCAAAGTGTCAGTTCTAGTTCAGTTTTGGGTGGAACACCTGATCCTAAAAATCTAGCATAGCGTCACAATCAGACACAGTGAAAACAAAAAATTTGCGCCAGTATCAATCGTGCGTCACTAAAGCAAGAAAGCTCATTTCTATGTGTGCAAACTAGCTGGGTTTGACGATCAGATCTTTGGAGGTTTTATGAAAATGACTCCGACTTGAGTCAGTGATTGTGACTCGGGTCGAGCCACTGACTCGAGCACGCTTTCTCCGAAATTTATCAAGCACAGCCTTTGCTAGATATACCAGTTTACTGAAAAACTGAAACGTTTCTAGATAGATTCTGTTTTATATCACAGGATTGTCTTGTGCATGCTCCTTTCAGTAAGCATCATCAAACAAACTTAAGGGTTTTCAGTTGTAACTTGCGCCAGATGTTTGGCTCTGTTATCTAAAAAGTTTCTTTACACAAGAAACGTGACGAGTATTTGAATTTTCTTTATCCAATCTCCACAACACGTCAGAAAATGACGAGCAATAATATACACATACGCATGGCAGTTAACCATTTAACGTGGAAAAATTAACACTTGCAAAATAACACATACTTGTAAATACGAATATTTTGCCTGATATTGTAACCGACTGAAAAAAGAGTCCCACGAAAAGGAGATGTAAGCAAAACAAACTGAAATACTTCAAGCGACTGATTGAAATGTACTTGCAGTGAATCTCTGTTTCGCTTGCAATTCTTTCATCACACAAGCAAACAGACAGTTGACGCAAATGACAAACACTTATTTCCTTTAGCGTGTCTTTTACACAGGTCTCATGGTGGCGGAGCTCCGACAACGAGTCGGACAGCCACTTGGCACAGTCGTAGCTGAAGCTACCTATAGATGACAAA
>JGI24021J15306_10009953_pt1 | contig 11764 bp, 6 predicted proteins | sample Ectturendosymbi1_FD_15306 | JGI IMG/M metagenome (IMG submission 15306)
CAGAAGCGATACAAGAATACAACTCTATATTATATTCCTATGTTGCGTTAAGTATCAAGGGCCCCCAACAGCAACTGATTTCTCTACAAGTTTGACTGCCTGCCAGTTTTAGTAATCGCTACTGAAAAACCTTATGTATTTTCGGTTTTGTTCAATGCAAATATATTTGATTTCGCTGGTAACGTTTTCCTAATATGTAATCGTTTCTTTTGGCATGGGTATGACTCTCTACTCGTGCATTACGCCAATTGCACAAATGTCACGAAAAAGTTGCTATTTGCGTGCTACAGCTAGTGGTTGCTGACTGCTGTTTAGTATCAATCAGCCCCGTCGCCACGGGGGCTTTGGTCGGCTTAGCCACCCCCAAACAAAGCTCCAAGCCCCTCCAAATTGAAATATGAAGCACTATAAGTTAGTGGAATTTTTGTCAAATTTGAATGTCAAGTCCCCCCTGAACGAACGTACAGCCCCCCTATTGACGACTTTCTGGCGACGCTTCTGGTATCAGTCAATGTTGCCACTGGGGTCGGCCTTGTTAATATCGGATTGTTGCATTCTTCATCATCAGACAACATCAAGTTTTTTCGCCACAGTTTCATATAAGGTAAATGCTTATACAAACCTAACAAAGCGCCAGTACCCTCGTTGAATCCGAAACAGAGTGGAATATCGCCATTAAATGGAGAAGTCGTTTATGATTTACGTGAAATGTTAATTTCAACCCCGCGAACAGAGCTTTTGGTTTGAAACGATAACCAAACACACACTAGGGCGAGAGATTGACAAAAAGGAACTTAACAATCATGAATCTAACTTATTTTCGTCTTAAAATGAAAGGAAATGTGAAAAAAACAACCCAGTCAACATCAGATTTTTCGCCCAAACATCAGACATCAGAAATCTGTCTGAGAACATCACATGTGATGTCATGTTAATATAGCAGGAGTGGCAACACTGGTATCAATGATCCCAAACTTTTGGTGCAGTTGCGAGATCGCCGCAGCCGAACTGCACCTTTGTTTCGTCATAAAGGGTAATGTGTGGTGGAAACGCACTTTTCTTCCGATGGTTCCTATCGTTGTGTTACATCATAAACATATGAAGCTTTTCAAGCCATTTACATCACATGTCATTGCGTGGTCCGTCATAAAATGTTTTAATCAGTCCATTCGTAGAATGAAAGAACGGGAAACGAGATTGCAGTATTTAGCTTGCACGATGCCGAAACCTGTAATGCCATCAGGAGCTATGAAAAACGAAAGCTTTTAAGAAGAAAAACGCAAGGATCTGGCAGTGTTAGCTTAAACGCCGTGACTGAATCGCTTTTTCTAGCAAAACTTTCAAGTAGCAGTGTAAAGCAGTAGCGTTAACCAGAGCACCTGAAAATGAAAGTGAAAATCAAGACATTAGATTGTAAACAATTTTCACACTTACCCTGGCTGGCCATATGACATGCTTTTTTGGTGTTTTTGTTTGTAATCTCTGGTTTCTGCTTACTGTTCGGGTGAATGTTGTTTCTTGCCGAGTCACTCTCTAGCCTATGAAATAATTTTTTTTAGTAAAAATACATTCTAGTATTCATATCATAAATTGTGATCTCGCAGCTAACTGTATGTGCATTTGAGTAGGCGCATTCTCGATTACCGGAAACAGCAAAACGGGTACCTTGCCAATCAGCGAAAACGTAACTTTTACAACGATGACGTTATGATTTACGTCATAGGGGCCCTCCAGTAAAAATTGCCCCGGGACCTCCTACCGTTTAATCCGGTTCTGCGTGTAGTACTAATTTGTTAAAAAAATTTTTGCATCCTACGCTTACAATGGCCTGTGAATTGCCTCTCGCTGCTGGTCTCGGCTTGTTTTTGTAGATTACGGCCTTACGTAGATTTTGCTTTAACATTCTCTGCATAACTTTTGGCCCTGCATTCACTTTTAGCGATTTTGACCTGGCTGGCTGTCTTGGTTTGCGTTTGACGTCTTTTGCGTCGCAGCACTGTCGTTTCTTGCGTCACAGAGCCTTATGGATTTGAATTGCTGACATTGCCAAGTGTTGGTTTAATTTTTTGACTGAAGATGGATTAAGAATAATCCGAAACGTATCAAAATAAAATATGCATAGTTTTTTGAAGGCTTTTTTAGTGTTGATGGAACATGCATCTTTGTTACGCGAAAAACGGAAATGCTGAACAGCCTTATATTAACAGCAAAAGCCACAGCAAACGAAACACTGTTTCCATCATGCGCACGTCGAGATATGACGAACAGGAAGCTTGCTGCAAGCTTTTGTGACCAGCAAAGAGAATAGCGCGGTAAATATTTGAATGAAAAACGCGAAAAGTGCAACGACTNTGATGTGAGGGCACGAAGGTTTAGCAGTCACGTGAATCAACGCGATACGCGCCGATGGTAATGGCATGTGATGCCAAGACTGATGCACGAAACTGTGTTAGAAGTTAAGTGCATAGAGGCATCGATGGGATGTTTGCCTTGAGCTCTGGCTTGTGTTCTTCAGATAAAAGGGATTCAAAAACCTGAAGCCACCACCAACTATTGTCACTACATATATTGATCCCCAGGTTGTAAAAATTGACCCGACGATCTGTGTTGTCTTTCAGGTAGAAGTAATGAAATACAGTATGTTTATGTGATGGAGAATGATCAACAGGCGTAACATGAGCAAATTTTTTGTTGGCGTTAATTGAATCCGGGTATGAAAATGAACTTTGCTTATCCAACGAATAACTGTCCTTAATAGTAGAAAATAATCACTGAAAAAGCAACCTGGCAAAATATCTTTTTATTTATTTCACAAATCGCAATTTTTAAAGAAAACGTTAACTTGTTGGGTTCTTAGTACTGAGCTACTTCAATGCGCTGATAGAATTCTGCAAAAGTGCTGCATCTTGGAGCCTTCGAAAAAAACGTAATAAGCTTTTGAAATAGTGTCAGCAGTTATCATTGGTAGAAGCTGACAAAATCGGAAGATTATGCGAAGTATGTGCTGCAGTATTCAAAATTTCTCTCTCTGCAGCATTGGCTTTATATTTGGCGATCTAATGACTAGTTCTTAGAGATAAAGTTAGTAACCATACCAGGTTATGCTTAAGGTATGACCGTTGGTGGTGAAATAACTTGCAAACTTTTATGATGTTCCAGCACGTATGCATCTGGCTTAGAGCACGTGAACCTGTGAGGTCACAAATAGTGCATGCTTTTCTTGGAAAAGCCAGCACTGTTACAGCGCCTAAGGTCGTCGATACACAAATGAAGCGAATACAGTAAAGTAAAAGCAAACGCTGTTACTTAAACAGTGAGAAAACGTACAGTACTTGCTTATCCTTTTCCTTGCAACAGTTTCGCATTAGATTCAGACTACTTCGAAAAAATTCGCTTTCTGTTCAATATACGCGCTCAATAGTAAAGGCAAGGTTACGATAGAGAGCAAGTATAAACAACATTTTATTCAAACGACTACTTCTAGAGAAAAGCTAAAAAAGAGCAAATGGTAGCAAAGTACAGCAAAGGTTATTATGAAAGTAATCTGGAAACAGATTTTGAAGAATTTTGGACATTCTGCATCAAGCAAGCTTTGTTTCCTTATGTTAAAACAGCAAATGTTAACTGAATACTGCTCGAGTAAGCAGAATCTTAAAACTTTTTAACTTTGTATTGTGCTATCGAAAAAGCACCAACCCAAACCATGTTCTTTTTGGATACGTTTAACGCAATAAAGTAGCATGTGTTGGTTCTTATCTATAACACTAGTCTCCTTAGATCATCTGTTCTTTAACCTTTAAAAATCAAAACAAGCCGCGTTTTAAACAAGCGTTGCCTTTACGTTGCTAAACTTCAAACTGAGGTGGTTGGACCTGAAGTTTAAACTGTTTTGAAGTCTGTAATTGTTTCAGGCAAATTGTATTAACTGTTTACGATAACACAGCTGCCCAAGCGAGTTGATGTTATTCAGCATCTTGTGTTGATTGTACATGATTGTGGTAAACGTTTGCATGGCACACTTGACGAAACAAGCTGTAATTTTGTTAAGGCTTGCCCGAGCATATTTCACCAAATCGCAACGAAATGAAATCACATTACTCTCTAAATAAAAGTGCACTTTAGGGTTGGGTTGGGTGAAACCAAGTTTTTGGGTTCGTGGCTAAAAAGGAGTTTATGTATCCGTTCCCTGGGGATGAAAAATGTCGAGCTGTCACATCAAGGAAACGAAGCATAAAAGGCGAGGATTTGAGCGGCACGAGGCTTCCTTTCTAGAGCGTCAGTTGACTTTTATGGATTAATTTTACCTATTCTTGGCGCACTCCGCCTACCACGAGGTGTGTACAAGCCACACTGGTTGACGGTTTGAACTGTTTGTTTCTAATTCAATTTAGTTGAGGTGTGCGTTGATTTTGATTTGATCATGAGATGTTTACCTTTAAAAGATCTTGGAACATCACATTTCTGGAAAATTGTTATAGTTGAGTTCAGTATTTAGAGTATCTATACTAGGGTTTTTTCAAGACTCTGGCGCGATAACCTAATTTGACTCCAACCCTCTCATGCAGTCTGGTAGATGTTTTCTTGGAAGTTCCTTTTTCCTGAATACCTCAAGTTTGAAGCAAAGTTAATGCGAAAAAACAGTTTTGAAAAAATGCCAAAAGCTGACGAAGAAAAACTTTGAACGTGCGAAGAACCAATAAATGACAATCATCGGGTTCCTTAAAAAGATGTTGATGAATGTTTGACACCAATCAAAACAATTACAGAACTTGCTTTGAACAAAAGATTGCATGGGCTTCTTTGCATCCACGTTAAAATCATCCAGCTTATGTATTTTTGTTGCAATAGCCACATTATGAAAAGGAATCGAGGAAGACTGCTCTTAAAACATATTTCACTTATTTACTTGTTTGCAGGCTTTTCATTCGAAAACTTCTGCAACCTGACTACGTTCAGAGGCCGGCAATAGCAGAAGTCCAAAAACTGAGGTGGATCTCAACATATCGCCAAGTTAAAACTACGCCGCATAAAACCCCCACCACTTCTCTAATCATGTATGTAGTTTCTGGGATAAAAAGCGTTAATGTCGTCTAAGATTTGCTTTTATGGAGGTAAAAATAGTTATTGAGGTTTCTTCAAACTTGTTTGGAATCTCTGCTCAGTTCTCCGGTTTGATATGTTCTCAATAAAGCACTCACTAGATCAAATAATCAGTAAAATAATTTTTAATCAATTTTGTTTAAATCGCAGAGACCGCATTTCAAGTGACATCACGGTTGGCCGTCGCTTCAGTAGCGCCACCGCAGCTTCCATCGATTCTGCGGTGGTCAAGGAAATGTGCACCGACTTTGGATTCAGCGCGGTCGACGTGCTGCAGTTCATTCACAAGAACCGTCCTGGACCGGCTCTAGCCACCTACTACCTGCTAATCAAAAAGCGAGCGGCTGAAAAGCTCGTGAAACAAACGGCGGCTCAATGCAACAGTTCGGCAAAAATTCACACCGCCAGCCCAGCCGAAAAACTGAAGCAGGCGAGCGGTGGCCCGTTACCTCAGGTTCTGATCCACACTCTATCTGATAAAAGGCTGGATGACACTGATGAAACTGCAAGTGGTGAGTCGCCTTTTGCCGGAGAATGCGACGAATTCAGCGCAAATGAGCAAGAGTCCTCCGCAATCTACGATGGAGGTAGTATTTGTAAAAATCGTCCCACCTCTCCACATGCTGAAACTACCACCGTGGAGAAGAAGTTGTCAAAAGAATTTCAGATTCCTGACACCAGGGACACTGAACGTTCAGAAAACGAGCGCGCAATCAAGTTTTCGGAAACAACGGTCTCTGTTCAAAAAGCCGCCAGCAACTCAAAGCAGACGAAGAAAAAAACTGTCATCCAAAGCGAGCAATTGAAACGCTCAAGGACTTCGCCAGCAAATGCGTTAGGGATGCCGCTCAAAGTCAGCGAGATGAAAGACATTGTTTCCACGATGTGGAAAGCCCGGGAGACATTGCAGAAGCGCAATAGGTCTTATAATTGCCAGGCTGACCGGAAAGCACCTGCGAACGAAGAAAGAGCGACTGCCTTTCGATCATCATACGACAGAGCTTTAGCGCAGATCGCTTCTCCTGCCGGCGGAATTTCAGCCGCTACGCGCAGTTCTCTGCCACCTTCCACAACTGAAATGGACCGCAGCCGCCTCGCACCGCCGCAGATACAAACCAGACCTGCTTCGCAAAGCAACTCTGCAGCCAAACGCCCGAGCAAGGTATTTGCACTTCGACAAAGCCTTTACACTCCAGCATCTCCAAAGCCTTCGCGGTATACGCCGGATTGGCTGAAAACCAACAGCGAACCAGCTGAGCGTTCGAACCGGCATTCAGTAACACTTCCGCCGTTGGTAAACACTGCTGGCGAAGATGTCGCAGCTTTCCAGCCCAATCTTGCGAACGGCATGCGAGCAAAGCCGGAAGGCGGCAATTTACTAAGCATCGACCCGACTCGCCAGTTAAGTCCGACTAGACGCATCGCTGCACCAGGTCACAGCCGTCGGTTTGAAAAAGACAGCCCACCGACTTTCTCACGAAAGCCTAAACCGACGTTGGAAAGCGGAATTGATAACCGGCCAAGGCTGGAAAAGACTGGTGACCCTGCAAACCAAAAACCTGCGCTTCAACCACGCGGTCAGAAGCGGGTTATCTCGGAACCTCTAGCAGCAGCAATATCGTACCTAACTTCCAGCAAACCGCGAACTTTGCGTCGGGAACAAAATACATTCCAAGCCGGAAACTAATTTGCAAAGCTCCCGTCCCTATATCTCGGACAAGTTTGAGAAAGCCTGAAACGGCTTTTGTCGATTTTTCTTGCAGTAGCGTAGTTGACAGTACAAGCCATTCTGTTCACATATCTCACTTTTCTCGAGTTTCTGAAGCCAGCAGCAGTAAACCATTTGACTCAAGCATCGCAAGGTTGTAAATCAAATCAGATAAACATTAACTGGGCCATCGTTTCCTTCCATAGGTGAAACTCTTCTTTCCTTGTTGTTTATTATTGTGCTTTTATTTGATATAAGATGTCAGTAAAGGCAGACAGCGCCGCAAGCGCCTGTCTTAATTTTCACCGTAATATTTTGTGACATATTTGTACATTTTTGCTTTTGGCAAGCACCATATTTGCACAAAACTAGCATGAAATATTAGTCCACTTGAGCAAGCAAGCTGTTTCGCTCAAAGAAAAACATATTTTTCTTGGAATCATAATACTATATACAAATTGAACTGATTTCCGCAAAAATATCATTTTTAGCTGTGTAAATTTGTTTTTCAACATTTCTGGCTAAAATACCTGCACTGAGAGTAATGCCGCGGACAGTAGCGTGGCCAGTCCAAAATTTTTTTGGGGGAAAATCTATTGACTTTAAGCGAGCAACAGTATTTTGTTTGGGACATCGCCTCTCAAAACACAAAATGACAAGATATGCTACAAGTTTGGGGGGCATTCCTCCTTGGCCCTCCTGGCTACGTCTATGGCCGCGGCAATGCTGTGATTGCCTGTTCGCAATCCTTTGAAAACGTCGGCATTTCTGCATGTTTGATAGTCATTTCGCATCAACGGAGGAAGCATTTCAAGTCAGTGTTCGCAAATTCTTTGTCGAACGCAGTGTTTTCACTGATCACCCGTTGCATTTCATCTGAAAAGATATTAACCACGTGACCAAACACGTCATAGTTTGTTGCGGCCCACGCCGCGTTCTGAAGCACCTTCGCTCGCAAATAAAAAAAGAAACATTTTATTTCGATAAGAAAAACTTTATTTCGAAAACTTTCTTTCGATAGGAATCATGCCTTTTTCGAGATCTGGTCATAGCTAGCAGAACAGCGAAAGATGGCTTTCTAAAATTCAAAGCGGTAGTTTTCCTGCAATGGTCTTCAGTAACGCCAGTAAGCAGGGACGCGGAATCAACGGCAGGTAGGGCATGGGGGCCAGCAAAAGGGTTGAGGGCAATAGAAGCTTATATAAAACAACAAAATCGTTACCAATAATAATGCTTGTTTCTGTTCAGCAACAAAATTGACCTCAAAAACACTAACACAAATTATAGAAAACCATTCTGAATTTTTTAGGTGCGCGAATAGCTGCAAGAAATGAGCTTCAAGTCGATGTTGATAAACCACGACATTACCCATGATACTGTTGTGAAAAGGCACCTCCGCCCCCGTTGCCCTCTTTTGAAAGGGCAGGGCAATGACTCCGTTCCCGGCGTCCCGGCCAGTTGGTGGCTGCTTTCCTTTTCTAATCATATTTTGTATCCTCCAGTGGCACATAAAATAAATTATGAACAAATATAAAACTCTTCTCTTACGACGTTTGTGCTGTGAAGGGCATTGGCTGTGACTTTCGACAAGGTGAACGATACTCACAAGTTATTTGAAAGATTGACTGGAGCGCGGGGCACAACTTCCTCTCACTTGTTTTCACGCCTCGGGCTTTAGGCTGTATGTGAATGACAGAGTGCAAGGGCACAACAATTCTTGAGAAATGTTTAAAGGACGTCAGTGAGATTGCAGCTGTCAACGTGAGCGGGATCAAAAGATTTCTTGCGTTAAATTAACTGTGAAATTTTCTGTCAACGACCTAGAGTGCATTACTTATGTGCAATTTTCATACCGCTTGCCTCTATAATAAACGACCTGATGAGGTCTTTACATGCGACCTACAAATTTTCTTAGATTAATGCTGTAAGGCTTCAAGCGAATTTGCACCAGTTCAAATTGTTGCAGCAAGCTTTTCAAGACATCTACCGTTCGCTTGTGCGTTTTTTATGTAATCCCATTCTTCTGTTGTCCAGTACATGTTCTTTTCGATTTTCCAAAAACGTTGCTGATTCAACCATGTTTCTTTGGCTGGATTATAGCTCAGTCAAATCACTAGGCTGTCATGTGAGAAGAAACATATTTCTTTGCATACGCTGTTGCACATTATGATCAAAGATCTGTTACTTATCATCCACCAGGTGTAGGCGACCCAGCACGGTTAAAACCGGGAGGGCATTTGGGCCATTTGGGACCACAGAAGCTTGTTGTGTTTGTCTCCAACGAGAATAACAATCTCTGTCCCGGCTTATGCAAAATGTACGCTTTTCTCGCCGAACTAGTCTTTACTCCGGACAGTTATAAAAGCAAGCACCTGGTCCCAATCACATTTATGAAATTTATGAAGCCTCGTAAATCAAAGCTGCACCGATTGAAAACAATGAAAAATTGTTTTGCGTCACGAAAAAGAAACTTGATAAGATCAAATACGCAAAGGGAGGTACAGGGAGTACTCTTTGGTTTTGAAATATCTGCAGCGACAGATCTAAGCGCTCGTCACTTTCGTTATATTTTAGCACGGTTACGAATGATTAATCAATGGTCGTACTGCGCAAAATGACAAACCACAAAAATTTTCTTTACATCCACACCTTTATCCTCAAGCGATGCGTTTTTTTTCCACTGGAGAATGTCACTAAGCCTCAATGTTTTGTCATTTCGAAGCGCCAAGTCACGCTGATGCCGTTACTGCACAGCATCGCCGTTTGCACAAAAAAAGAAAAACAGAAAACAAGCCTTTGAGGCAAAAACAGACCTCGCGTTTCACGACACAGCCTGACACGGCGGCATGCCATGTGCGACGCACTCGCAAATCTGAATGAACCAAAACTTTTCTTGCCCACGGCTGAAAGTAACAACGCAATCGCACGACGGACTTTTTCAACGTTGAAAACGTGCTTCAAGCTGTGTGTTCGCAGATGAAAAGGTTGTCGTTCAATCAATGCCTCACGTATGAACACAGTTTTCGCAGAACATTTGAAACAGTGCCGTTAACGCTGGTTTCCGAGAGAGCAAATTTTCGTCAACATGATTCTATGGGCTTAGTAACCTTGCTTGTTTTTTTAAGCGAGCAGAATTTATTTGAAGGTTGGTCATGACTACACGTTTCGTAGACCAGTTGCGAACTTATATTTTTTCTGGATAAAATGCAGCAAAATTTTGTGCAAAATTTGCTTTGAAAGATTAGTCTTTAGCAAAGAGGGAGCCTTAAAGCTTACCCAAATAAGATGCTCACAAATATTTTGTGGGTTATTTAACTTATGAAAAAACATTAGTGACTTCCATTTTTGAACACACAGCTAATAATGGTTTTTGTGAAAATTAATTCCAACATTAAAACAAAATTTACGTGCGTCCTAGGATTGATGAATTTGTAGCAGTACGGGGACGTTTTCTACAATCCATTCGCAAACGATCAATTTTCATTTGAAGATCCCCATCCCCTTGCGCACGAAATCTTATAACTACTGTGGAAGCGTGAATAACGACAACCAGGGGAAATTCATAAAACAAGGCTCTGCTGAACACACGCCCACTGTGCCACAAATTACGTGATGTTTAGATTATTATCAAAAATCCGGTACTTTCTTATCAAACTTTTCCATTATATTCAGTCTCTTAGAAACGTTTATGCAGCTTGCATTTTTGCTAGTGTTGACTTCTGCCTTCGAGGTCTAAATTATACACGAACATTTTTGTGGTGAATTAATCCTTACAGACATTAACTGATGAGTGGCCAAAGACGATCGATCGCTTTCTCGCTACTTACTCGGAATTTGAAGCATAACTGGAAAAAGAATTGAAATAAAAGAAAATACGGTCTCTTGTAAGTGACGCTGCAACACGTTCTCTGCGCTACGGGGTAAAGCCACATGTTGCGTAATTCCAATTATTTAAATTTTGTCCTTCATTTTGCGAGAAAACCCTAACAGCCGATGATAAATGACAATGCGGGTATTTTGATAATGGCTGCGGATTACCGTCAACGAGAGGCTTGGGAAACTCCGCAATTTGATATTTTTTTGGAAGTATCTTTGCACAACATTTTTGCACGGTATGGCAATAAGACACATTTGCATTTTTTGTCTCTGGATAGAAAGAAATACAATGCACGAACCATTCACAGCATTGAGTATTTGCGGAATTTATAAATGTACTAAGAACAGGTCAGAAGGTTGTCTCTGGCATAATAATATTGTATTGCCCACTACTGGACGATTGAATATTATTCAGGCAGTGTGTGGTAAGGTACGAAACGTAGTCTCACAGCATTTGGTTTGATAAATGCTCAATCCATTGGGCCTATGCATATATTGTTTCAACTTTATGATATTTTCAGGTTTGACTCTAGTGTAGTTATTAATGTACTTATCAATATATCGTTCCTAAAGTTGAAGTTCAGTTGAAGTCCTAAGTTGAAAGAAGTTCACACGAGAAAACACGTCAAGTAAAACGATCCAAATGGTTGCAACTGCTGGGTTCACGTTTCGCGTGTTTGTTACTTTTTCAGATTCCTAAGAATCGACCGTAACGAAACTGTCGCACGAAAGGATGTGAGGATTTGAACCAGAACCGTAGCCAGAAAGGTTTCAATAGGGGGTTCAAGTTTCGAAAGAAATTGTGCCATTTCGACAAAAATTCCCAATTTAGGAGTGTGATGTGAAAAATGATACAATCGGACTTCCGGAGTCGGATTCCGACAAAAAAATTCGACTCCGACTCCTGATGTTGTTAGGAATCCGATTCCACCCAAAAAAAACTCCGACTCCGCAACCCATGGTGTAAAGTACTTTATCATAGAAATGACTTGAAGATCTGCTAATTTAATTTATTTGCATCATATAAGACAAGCTGCGTTGTGGTGTGGTTTGCTTTGATTTGTGTGCAGCTTCGTAACG
>JGI24021J15306_10009956_pt1 | contig 11762 bp, 5 predicted proteins | sample Ectturendosymbi1_FD_15306 | JGI IMG/M metagenome (IMG submission 15306)
TGATCTGCCTTTCCAGGCGTGGCGACTCCGGCACTCGGGCTCTTCGGGCTCTACCCGATTCTTCGATTGCGATTTATATTTCATAACGTGAACTTGATTTCATTGTAAATTTGTGCCACCTCCAACTTCATTGATTAAAGGCGTTAACTCTGGCTCTTTCATTTGGGCCTTGTCACTATTTACACATTTTCATTCCATGTTTGGCGTTTCGCGTTCATATTGCAGGTGATCTGAATCAAAAAGCCTCGTTCGTAATAGGGGATCTCTCGACTTCATTCGCTCTCTCTTTACTCTTGCTCAGTTGTTAGAGCCCGAGCGGCCTTCCGCAATTAAATTTTTGTAAATATAATTCATATCAGATTGACTGTTTTTTGAGAACACTGGATTTGAACCCTAATCCAATGGGCAGTTCCCATTCTACAATAATTTCAAACGAACGATAAATTTTTCAGTAACTCGGACTAATATGAGCTAGCCTAGTACGCTTACTGTAGATTTACTCGGGCTCATCCATTAGAGCCCGAGCTGCCATCTGCAGCTAAGTATTTTCAAAAATATGATTCATATCAGACTGAATGTTTTTGGAAACAATAGATTTGCATAGAACATTGAATTTGAATTCCCATGCATTGGACAACCTAATCGATAATAATAATTTTAAACGAACGATAATTTTTCCAGTAACTCAGGTTAATATCAATAAGTTTAGTACGCAGAATAGTGACTGGCGTTATCATTATTCTGTGATGTGGGTTACACAACAATGGGTTATTTCTCATGAGAACGTCTAATTTATTGTTACGTACCCAACGTCACAGAGCAACGATAGTGCCTGTCAGAATGAAAGCAAACGGAAATTTTAGAGAATCAAACCTCGAACGGCTGCTTTCAGGGTCGGTCAGTATAAATCGCGTGATGATCCCGAGTGACGCTGTTGATCTGGAGTCACCCCTGTGTCCAGCATAACCCCAGTCTATGGAGAACGACATCAAGTGCCAAATCAACAAAGACACCACGTCGAACGAGCAGTAGCGCAGTAGGAATGAGGCCGAAGAGGTCATGCCCCCCGAAACAAACTTCCTAAGACTTTTTCTGGTGCTTTGTAACAATTTCAACTATTCGATGCCGATTAGAAGAAGATATTTGACGTGATATCCTGCGGTAATAGACCAGAAATTGTGATGAGTTGTCGAAATGATCTTTGTGCAAAATAGCTAAAGATCGAACTCTGACGATATCAGTGACTGGCCCCTCCCGAACAAAATTCCTGGCTGTGCCACTGTGAACGACAAGAGCATCTTTCCGTTTCTGCTTCTTTGAAACAGAACAATGTTCAAGGAATACAAAGATTTGACGGCCAGTTAGAGTATGNCGTTGACATCTTACTACCGCAACACTCCCCAAAGTTTTGTCTGAGGGGCCCGTTTATGTGTTTTANCGCCATNTTGACAATACATGAATGGACATCTTTGGCATACTCTTAAATATTGGGAGTCTTGGGAGTATGCCAAGAAANCTGCATTGTGCATTCTGCAGNTTTCCTTCAAATATTTCGAAGCGTTCTTTCGAAGTGGCTTGGCCACTGGTGTAGGAGGCGGGAGTGCTAGCGCACCCCAAAACTTTTGATTTGGTGAATATTCGGGCAAAATCCCTTAAGATCCTGGAAAAATCTATAGAAATTTGGACAAATGTGTGAAAACCTTGGCAAAATCGCTATACGTGCTTTGATTTTGCAAAAATGGCACTCAAAATGAAAGAATAAACGTTTTTTTTGAAGCTCGTGTTTTTATACAAGTCTTTTCGGGCACGTTAGGGGAAATTTGGGGAAGTTTGGAGAACGTTTGGGCGAAAATGGTGCTTGAAGTGCTTTGATTTGAAAAAATGCGCCCAACATGAAATGAAATGCAGTCGTTCTTTTTTGGAGGTCATTTTCTTTGGAGCTTTTTTCGGGCAAATTTGGAGAAATTTGCGCAAAAATCCTTTGCACCCCCAAACATTTGCCTGGTCCTACACCTATGGACTTGGCAGAAACGTGTCCACCGACACTATGGAGAGTAATACTACTGTAGTTATTACATTCTCATCTGCTACCTTCTTGCGTATGGAGATAATGTTCCCAGTCCGCCAATGTTTTTGTCTTGAACACAAGTCGACTTGACGCACGCAAGTCTTTCAAAAATTTTCCTGATGAAGGCTTTCATTAACTCTAGATTTGCGAAGGTTTCGTTTTCGACACAGCGTGATTTTTAAATTCAATTTTTGAGAAACTGCAAATCCTATGCTATTGAGATTTATTGACTTTTCCTAAAAAGCTANTAGATTTCAAAAATATGGTTGATGCGATTCTGTTTCATTTTTGTGNCGGTNGTTTCATCACTTTAATGTTTGCACCCCGCCGTTTACCTAGGTGTNATTTTCCACAGGCAATGCTTGGAGATCGCCAAAACTAATTACTTGTTACTCGTGGTGCTTTTTTCACACCTATGAGTCGATTATTTCATGTGCAGAGTGAGATGATTGCAATCTGGTGGCAAACACGCTTTTGCTTGGACTACAATGTCACTTTTCAGGTTGGACTGCAAATATTGAAGATGCAGTTGTGCAATTAGGCAGGTAGTGGTCGTTTTCACAGTACTTTTAGTGAAGTTATTTTATATTGCTGAACGTGTTTTGTTGTTTTTCCGTCATGTCGCACATTTGAATGACAGCGAAGGATATTGCTGATATTGCCCTTGACTAGTGTGCGGATGATGGCAAATCATATGAATACGAACAGAAACATGAACTAGGTGAAGATGTATCCGTAGCTGCTATTGGTCAGTCCACACCAGCTTAGCATCAGTCCAGACAAAGAGGAAATCAGTATTCGATTGGCAAAGTATTCAGAAGACGGAAGTTCATTCTTCAACTGAAACACGACGTGAACATGAAAAATGGTTCAGGTTAAAATGTTGAGCCAATTCCTCCTCCGTCAATTGAGATCTTCCTCGAAAACACAGAAAATGTCATGGAGCCGCATACAACAAGGTGAATGTGCTTCACTTGCAAGAAACCAATTTGTGGCACATGCTCTGTTGTCATTTCAAAAATGCCTTATGAAAAATAATGCTTAATCCCCCATGTTTGAAGCACTTAGGTTTGGAAAACAGGAAAAAGTGTTTGCAGTTTTGTTTTCAAATTTCAGTAAATGTGCTTCATGATGGTATCTCTGTGATTTACATTACTGTGCCAAGAACACTTTCACTATTAGCAACTATTTACATTACAATTATGTAAATAGCTGCTTCTGTCTTACAGCATCTCGCTGGATATATTCAACTAGTTGACCAGCTGTCAAAGATAGTCATACACGTTCGATCATTTGAAATAGTGCACTGCAATGCATTTTGTGGAAACTCCAAAAACATATAGAAATAGCTAGTGTGGATAGATTTTTGTAAAATTTAGTAATTTGGACATTGTTTGCCTTTTACGAGGCTATAAATCCTTTGCTGTCGTTTTCGACTCCTTGGGAAGTGGTGAAGTAGTAAAATGATGGTAAAACTAGTGTTAATGCAGGTCGAATTTCATCGCACCCTGCAGCTTTCGCAGCCTTCAGTGCTTTGACAGCTAGAAAGACTTCGGCTGCGGTCATGGTATTTTCCTCCCCCACATGCACCTTCTGTGTGTCCAGTATCGAAGAAGTGACTTGCTTCTAGACCCCTTTGAAATGGCTTACTCTCTCTGCCAACCTAGAACAGTGGTTCGTAAACTTTTTTACATATTTCACGTTTCTATCAAACATGATTACCTGATNTACCCCAGTACACTCAGTGGTGCTCATTTATTACCATACTGTAGCATTTCCTCCACAGCATTATAACAATAGCATTTCCCCCAAAGGTAACCTAAAATACCTAGGTTTTCCTCTTGACAAGAAGCTAAATTGGAAACCTCATGTTCAAAAGGTGAAAACTCCACTATCAAGAGTTTGTGAAGTTCTATCGAAACGTAAATGTTACACAATATGATATGAAAGTTGCATGTAACTTATTAACCCACCCCTAACTTAATTACTCAATCCTCGATTGGGAACGTGCTTCAATCATAACTATTCAGCCTCTCATTGAACTACCAAAACAAAGCTATAAAACTAGCAAGACCAACTAACACGGCATCTCTAGAAATACCTTTCCAGCAGTCGAACATCTTATGCCTTCCCAAATGTTATACCTTATCAGTAGGCGAATTCATGCACTCTTATTACAACAAATTGCTGCCAAACAATTTCGATGACTACTTTATTCCAATTAGCTCAATTCATTCTTACCCCATAAGACTATCAACCTCTAGCAACTTGTTTTTACCTTGAGTTAACTCTTCCTCAGGAAAATGTTCCTTACATTGGGTGGCCCAGAAGTGTGGCCTTCAATACCAGAAAGCATTAAGTCTTTTGCCACTTTTACCTTCAAAGGGAAACTTGAGAAACATTCCTTCTACATGAAAAATATACATATATATCAAATATAGTAACGTTTTGCTTTATCTAAAACAAAATACTGTGAATTACAGCAATTTATAAAATTTTTATTTTTTATGTATATTTGATTTTTTGTCTCTTGTTCTTTCTTTGGCCCATCCCAATTTTTGCATGAAAATACACACCATAGCTTTTTCTGTTTTGTTTTATTTTTCTTTTGCATTTTATCAATATGAGTTTTACTTTTTAAACATATTTTTAACCACATCAAACTTTCTCAATTAAATTTGATCTACTCATTTGTGTACATAGGTATGCACTTTCATCTGTAAAATTTCTTCACCATGTTCTGTGTTTATTTGTTTTCTTAACGGTGCTAATTTAATCTCAGACTGTTGTTTTTCAACACTGTTGATAAAGTGCTAAACGGGGTTGGTTGATTAAATGACCGCCATGATCCTTCACCAATCCTACGTGACACAGTGCCACTGTTTGCATTGATCAGCTACGCCATATTTCGCCATTGTGTTTCCATTTGCGCTATTTTCTGACAGTTGGTTTACTTATTGCGCTATAACTTTTTGTTTGCTTTTGTTCATTAGCTGAGTCATACGAAATAATAAACCAATCAATCAATGAATCAACATTTGAAACACGAAATTAGCAAACTCCTGCTCTTTAGAATGATTTATAAAAATTTACATTTGCTACAATTAATGCTTCAGTAAATTTACCCCGTTGGAAGACGAAATTCACCCCCGTGGTAAATTTGCCACAGGTTAAAAACCACTGACCTAGAATGTTCTCCTAATTCGTCAATAAAAAATTTTTTTTGATGGATCTAGCAAAGTTGCATTCATTGCTGGGAAGTCTCAATGTGGTCTTCCAAAACACTCTGTTGGATTTCCCGTATCTGGGATTAAGTTCATCCTCGAAAGTCTACCAAAAGTTGACATTTGGAACTTTTCAGCGTGAGAGCTGCGGGTGTTTGCGGCTTAACGTACCACGTATGTAGAAATATTTCTCCTTTCCTCTGAAGCGTTAGCTTTTAAGCTACTGTATTTGCCTGAATGGCATCTTTCGCCTTCTGGTTCTGCCAAGAACCTACATTTTGCCAATACAACTGCAACACATTAAACAGTTGCCATTTTGAACAGCTGTCAATTCACCACCGCGTCCGCTGTGCCTTTCTGGATCTCTCGGAACGAATACGATACGCTTGCTTCAAGGATGTTTCTTGCAGCCTTTTTTCCGCCAGCGCATTCAACTTTATTCAGTATGACCTTTTAAAACTTCACACTTGTGTAGGTCCTTTTGGCTTTTGAAGGTGTAAGTTGTACACCGTCAGACGGTGAGCTGCCAACAGATCTGCACCTCGTTTGACACGAGCGTCTAACACCGGTTGGAACAAGTCAGCAGTACTTGTATAGATTTTTAATATCAAATATTTGTCATGAAAGCAGCTTGATGGGCTTAGATATTTTTTATAATAATGAACCTAGCGTGTTCAGTGGTTGTCCAGGTGGTAGTTGTCATAGCTGTCAGCTTTCTGTGTGGCTATTTTCCTGCGATTACTTTTTAAATAAATACGTTAAGCTGCCAGTTTTAATCTAATCTACATTGCAACAGATGTTATTTTGATGTAAGTGCGCAAGAATTTGCGTGATTTACAATGACTACTTCATCGTGACTGCATGTGTTTCACACCATAGCTGTGAAACAGAGCATTCAATGGTTTTCTTTTGTTTTTTCCGCAGTTTTTGTTTTAATTTTGACCCTGAGATGATAATCGCATTGTTGACGAACTGGCAGTTTTGGACAGGGATTACTTGCAGTTTGATTTTGTTTGTAGCAAACGAAAGTTAAAGAATGAAAGAAAACGGTTGTGTTGTTTTGTGCGTAAACAAGTTGACTGCGTACTTTCTAAGTGTGTTTGGAATGTTGGACGTCGATAAACCGAATAAATGTAAAACGTTATATCTCTCACAATCAATTAAAGTTTATAGGCAGAAAACGTTTGAACGTGAAGATCTTTTGTCGTTCTCCATAGAAACAACAAATTTACTTGAAGTTTCAAATGTCTTTCGTGATCGATGCTAGCTGTTCGAGTTCAAGGGTCGATAAGCACTAATTCTATGTAGCGAACCCAACTATAGTAGGTAGCCCTGGGATGGCCGATGTTAGTATTGTGTTTACAACAGCTCTAGCTTCCAAAGTATTTTTGCCATAGAAAAAAAGTACACCTGAAATGCTATTTGGTACTAAAAAACAACTGCAACAAAAATATTAAAGTTTGCTTTGAAATGGGTTTGAAGTTAAAACTACTGCTGTTTTTGTCCCCAGCAATGTGTATGTTTTCCCAATTGCTGTCTGGCTAATGCATATATCTGCAAAGAGTGAACATGACTCAATAAAACAAGCTTCAAAATTGCAATTCCTCGAAATCTCGAAAGCAATTTTAGTAAAAGACAACGAAACCCGAATAGCGCTGAAAGGCACNGAAATATAACTTTCCATATATTCTGTAAGTGAATGTGANTTAGGGTCTTCCGGTTGCTCTTTTCATCATCAGTCTGAAAAAAACATATAGTATTTTTGCCCCCAAACTTTAAAAAATTGAAGATNNCTCATCATAAAAAATTTCATTGTAAATCTGCTGTGTTTGATNAGATACAAAGCATACAACAATTTNCTTTGAGGTCAAATCGCAAAGAATTTGTCATTTTNATTTAAAATTTATTGCTTGAAAGATGTTGATTTGCAGAANATTGCAAAAATCGTTTCGAAAATTCAGTTATGTCACTGATGCCATCGTTTTTGCCATTTTCTTTGATTTTACAATTCTGTAGTTAAAAAAAAATTCATATATTGTCTGTATCAAANGTCATAACGCGATTGTGAAATCCTGGTATTTTTATCNCAAACAATATGCAAAGCATACGAGTTTTGAGAAATTTTGTAAGAAGATCGGTATGCAAGACCACAATGCATATGTTGCAAATTGACACAAGTTATGGCTTACGTACGAAGAATTTACCTTCTTGGCTGCGAAGAAATTCCTCTGCGTTAAGACTTTCTGCTTCATTTTTCAAGCTTCGTTTGCGTCTAATCCACCCATGATGAGGTAGTAGCCAGTTTTGATCTGCCGTTTTGTTTACGCCAGACACAGCTCCGCAAATGCACAGCAATCAGCATATAACATCTGTAGTAAATTTTCGTTTGGAGAAGCGGAAATTACGCGAACGCTATCAAGTATCAAAGAATGACAATAACTTGAAGCACTAGCAAGAAATAAGATATGTGCGGTTGTCCTTGATGAACACTCAAATATGTTTTGTTGCACATCATTATGAAAATGTACATATTGTTAATAAAGAAGCTTTTCCACTGCCATATTTGTGAAAACATCATGAGCAGTAAGCACATTTTCGGCTTGCTTGTCGTGGGGATGACTTGCAAACTAAATCAAGAAGGAGTAGCCCCACGTTTTCTATTGCAATTGATTGAAATTCTACCTACCGTTGTGAAAAATTTCGCAAAATCATGGCTACCTTCGTGATTCCGGTTTGGCACAAATGCACAGAAGTTAATCTAAAATGTTTATTTCAGTTATGCATTGAATCTACTGTCTTGTCACGTTGCCGAGGAAGAGAGCATCTGCTGTGCAAGAGGCCGTTTACATGTTTTCCAACTGAACAAGGACAAGAATAAAAGAATGACTGGCTTTTTTCTTGTTTTTGCAGCTCTCACGATGCTGTTCCTTCCCTTTCTAGGAGGTTTGAAGAGAAAGCTTTTTGCAACCGCAACAAACAAAATTACCGCAAAGCAAAAAAACATAATCTTATTCATTTTTTCAAACGAACAAATTCGTTTCAACGTGTAATGACCTGAAATTGATAAAAAAAGATGTGGATTGGTTAGCTGCAGTAGAACTGAAATTATACAAAGGGTTGCTATGCATAAAATCACCATTTGTATTTTCTGATTTTGTATTTTGAATCACGCCTGCGTACACCCAACAGATTTCATGAGACGAAAAATAAACTTTATACAAAATCACAACACTTTCTGGAAATAAACATCCTGTAACTGCATTTCAACATCATAATTTTTGGTGACTCTCTATCAAATAAAATCCGTTCACGGTTAAGGATGTGCCACTGAGATCGCAATAGAGCATCTATTTCACCACTAGGTAGGCATCATCAGCTGCAGTCAGCAACGAACAGGGCTGACTAGTGCGCAGAAACTTATATGCAGCTTTTGATGGTTTCGATATGGTGCTTTCTGCTACATCATGGTGAAAGCAAACGAAAATTTATGTGCGGCGTCATTTACTCATTGATGACGCATGAGAGATTGAGTTTTCGGGTTGACGTACGTAAATCTTTGCAAGTTGGTCCTACTGTTCATGCTTTCAGATTGGGCGGATTCTTAAACACAATCTGAGCTCAAGTATCTCCACATCCTGGAAGGTTATTTTCGCAAATCGAGACGATTTCATAAAATGAGAGGTCTTGAAGATTTTTATTTATGTTAAATGCTTTTTAATGTACTGTGCGAACTGAGGACCAGCCAGCGAATTTTCTTATTTTTTTTGCATTCATGACATGAAAACAATTTGTTACCGAACGTTCTTGGCATGAAAATAACTTGTTTCTACACAAATAGCTTGATTTAAAGCATTATCATTTGCACTATTTTTGCTTTGTTGCAAGTGTGACATCGCTGTTTTCATTGAGAAAACAGAACTGGAAACCGACAAGTGCTTTCGTCATTGGAGGAAATGGACGCTTAGTTATCTTGCATCTATTTTTGGTCAAAAGTTTTTACCAACTGGTGTCATTCAAAAAGTTAGCAATTAAATGATGTGCAGTAACGTGACACGTGATTTCAGCAAATGGTCAGCGAAGACCTGCGTCATATATTTGAAAGGAAATCGCTGTTAATTCTGCTTTCCAGAAATGTGAGAAACGTGCTAAAGTAATACGAAGAGCTGAAAACTGGCTGAGCAAGCGACAAACTCATAAAATAAAATGCCTACATAAGTAAAGAGCTCGTTGACTTTGCCCATAGGCTTTCAGCTGACTAGGGCGAGGAAAATGAAAAATTGCTTTCTTTTCCTTTGCGTGACTGTTGACTCTTAATCTTTCTGCTCGAAGCGAGTCGTTTCGTTATTGGCGTTAGTTTTGCCTTCGTGAGGCCAGAATTGCAGTCAAAACTTGTCGATTAGGGTTTGCAATTTGCATGCTTTCTAAAAATCTTTGTTTACTTATTCACCATTTCACTCGTGTGCATTTGCTTGCAATTTTCATGACTAAACATGCTTAAAATACGCCAAATCAATGTCAATTTGAAATATTTTTCTGGTTGATTCGACGGCATCACGTTTGTGGAAATCTATTGTTGTAATGTGGATAAGTTCAAATCCGAATCATCGCAAAGTTAGCAGATCATGGCAGGCAATATCTTCGACAGCTCACAGCAAACGTAGAGCCTTTAATTCTTTCTTGATGAAAACCTTCATTCTTTAAGTGTTGTATAATAAAAAATGAGGGGACCGAGAAATCACTAACATGCATTCGTTGTTTTGGGACGTCTAAAACGACAAGCAGCTGTTAAACATTTCACGGCTTTATATTTTTCATCCTAGGGATAACGTTATCCACCTAAGAAGGGGTTTAAAATTTTCAGAAAAAGTGTTTAACGAATATTTGAAATAGGCAACAGCTGCATAAGCCAGACAAAATACACTCCTTACGATTTTTATACATGCTAGTCTTGCCTACATATTTGGATGCACTGTATATGCTCATTTGAGCGTTGAAAAAAATGTTTTATGCTAAAATATTTTATCTGTAAATTGCCAGGATTTTCAAAAACCCTGGATTTTGTTTTAATGGTGAATTTTCTTTTCCCCTTGGTACATCAAATCTAATGTCTGCGATAGATTTGAACTGTGTGTTTTTATTTACAGAAATGGAAAATACTATATTAAGTGACTTTTATGTCGCGTTAAGGTTTTGTGAAATAGTCTTTTTCTTTAGGCAGGAAATTTCATGATAGTCAATGGACTATATTACTGTACTGTATTATTACTGTACCACAAGACTATCAAAAAAGCGATTTTTCCAGTTACGTCTAGTGGATATATGAGTGTAATCGTTATAATGTTTCTGCAAACAAATACGGCGTAGAATTTTCTGAATGCTTGGCAGTAAAATAAATTCTGGTGAGAACCTCGATCTTTAGAAGTTCCAGCATTGGGTCCAAACCTGACAATAACAATATTCATCAATTAAAAAACCTGGACAAGATTAAACCTTAAAGGACGGACTAGGTACTATTGTAACTTTTTTGTCGTTAAACAGTGACAACTTTCTTTACAACTTTGTCAAGACCTGGTGCTCGTTGAAATCTCTAAGCATGTATTTTAGATTGTCCAGGCCAAATTGCAGAAAAACATTTTCACTCTGTTTGGTGATGTGTGGTAAAAACAAACTCTATCCCGTAAGAAACTTTTGAAAGCAGGCTACTTACTTATCATCTAATGCGGAGTATTTTACATTAGTGCATAATTCTTTTGATATGGTGTTTTTGTTGTTGGCGCTTTATAACTACAATGGTGTTTTATCGCCACGACTGAGTTTGTACAATGTCTGCTTTCACTTGACCCGGTTTGTTTTTTTTGCGTTCTGTGTGCGTTTCCTGCAGCTCTTCCGCACACACCGTGCGCCTGGTAAGGAGGTTGAAGTACCAATTTACAAGTAAGACCCAGCCGAGAGTCTAAATTTATGTTTCCAATAGATTTATGTACCACGGGCTGGTCTTTGTGCGTAAGACGTTTTTCACCGAAATGAAAAATATTTGAGAGCGAAACACCTCGAAGAGCCACCTGAAAAGCGTGGTGCCCGAGGCAAGTGCCTCGTTTATCTCCCTTTAAACACACCACTGATATAACTGTAGTATCAAAAGGAGTCATGCAGTAGTGTAACCAAAATAAGACCAAAAAACATTAATCTGTTACAAAAGCAACACTTCTTAACCTAAATGAAACAATTCTCCAGAAAAGAAGTTGCCTGTTCAAATTATTTGCTGGTTACACCCGTGTTGATGTGTACAGACATTTCACCACGCGTCATTCCATCACGCGACAGTTCATCACTAACATTTAAGCGGTAGTATTCAATGGATATCAAACCTGGAAATATTTATTACATTCAAACTGTTCCTATACCTTTGCATTTGCTGCAAACAGCTGAAATACTGAATTCATTTGTTTGTTTCTGCTGTGTAAATGTGC
>JGI24021J15306_10009962_pt1 | contig 11758 bp, 7 predicted proteins | sample Ectturendosymbi1_FD_15306 | JGI IMG/M metagenome (IMG submission 15306)
TTAGGTTTTGGGTTTAGGTTTTGGGTTTAGATTTTGGGTTTAGGTTTTGGGTTTAGGTTTTGGGTTTAGGTTTTGGGTTTAGGTTCCAGCTTAGGTTTTGGGTTTATAGGTTTTGGTTTTAGGTTTAGGGGTTTAAGTCATGTAACAAGGACCTTACGCTAATCCAAGGGTATCATCCTTGTCACTTGACCAATCCAAGCAGTCGGATTCTCCTAATGGCAAAATAACTCCAACAGTGCTTTTCCTTCTGATGCCAAATAGACATTTCTTTGTTAAATTTTGGAAATGCCGAAAAGCTGTGTCTATTCTGCCTCATGAGGCAAAAGCACTGCTGGAAGTATTTTCCCTTCAGCCAGTCGTATTTGGCTAAACGCAAAACACCTCCAGCAGTCATTTTGCCTCATGAGGCAAAAGAAAAATGAATGATTTTACATTGGCAGATCAGGACTGTATCGGACTGATGATTTTCAAAAATTTTGCAGATCAGGACTGGACTCGGACTGAAAAATTTCACAGTCCGCTCATCTCTGCCACACAGTTTCCTGCTATTGCCGACATTGATAAGTGACTCTGGATCTGGGTCCGGTTTATCACAAATTTTTAACTCAGGGCTCGGATCCGGTTCCGAACGAAAAACGTAGAATACTGCCGGAGGTCGACACTGGCACTCCAGGTCCATGGTCACTCCTGGTCGACTACAGCCCACCGGTTACGCTCCGTAGCCACCTTTGGCTGTGGTGCCAGGTTATTTTGCAAAAATCAGCAAGTAAATCTGAAAAAAGAACTCAAATAAGTAACTTACCCGAAAAACAAAGACCAAAATGCGTTTGGTAGGAAAATTGAACAAAACAAAAAGCCAGCGTATAAATTTAAACAAAACCAGGGTGGCAAATCCGAAAATACAAGCAAAATATGACTAAATTTACCAGTGATGTGCCCGAGTCATTTTTGTCGAGTCAGAGTCACAAGCCCTTCGAGCCAGAGTCATCTGAAATTTATCCGATTCGAGTAAGAGTCGAGTCACAAGAACTGTCGAGTCACATCGAGTTATTGGTTTGCAAGCTCGAGTCATATGAAATTTCACATTTTTTCTATGACTTTTCTTGCTATGAAATGGTGCCCAACATGCTATGAAATGGCTCCCGATAAGCTAGAATATGGCATCCAATGTTGTTTCAGCAATTTTGATTGCTGGTTATTTATACCAGAGGTGATTGGAGTCGCATGTTTTTACTCCTGCTCTTGTTCCAACAAAAGTGGCTCCTGCTCCAGAGTTCATTGTAAATTTACACTCCAACTCCTGTTTACACTCCGAAAGCTTGAAAGCAGAGTCTATTTTGCCACATGAGGTAAAATAACTGTTTGAACTACTTTGCCTTTAGCCAATATGGATGAGTATTGTCATGCTTTTAGTGCTGGCAAGCAGGTAATGGTTTCTTGTCTATGTTGGTCAACAGGTTTTCCCTAACTTTAAATCCTAACTCATTTTGCATTGGTGTATTGTACATCTCATTTTGCCTCATGGGGCAACATATGCACAAGGCTACCAAACTTGAAACCAAGAAATAGAATCATAAGGTGTTCTCATGTGAACCAAATCTCATTTGACTCTTTCAGGTCTGACCTAAACTAAGTCTTGTTTAACATCTTCATTTAACTCTTTGTGATTTAGGCGCAAGCACAATGAAACAAGAACAAGACAACTGCTGCTATCGTTTCATCTTAGCCTCTACAAATAAAGCCACGTTGGCTACATTGAAAACACTTCATACCACCTTATTCACACAATTAATTTATTTCTCTTATTGTATTTGAACTTGCAAGATGATAATGGCATGTTTAAGAATAGCTTGAACTGCATTTATGCTGGCTTAACTGAAACTGCACTGCTGTTTGCGTTGCTGCATTGTAAAGATACATATTACATGCATTACAGTTGTTGTCGACTACATTTCACTGAAAAGGTGAGAGAGGGTCCGGTCGATTGCCGGGGACAGTGAAATGTAGAAGGCATTGCACTGTTCTATTTCACTTTGTAAAGGTAGGTTTTTACTGTGTAACGAGATTTTCACTGTGTAAAGAGATTTTCTCTGTGTACATTTCACTGTGTAAAGGGAGACAGTGAAATGTCTTCTACATTTCACTGTTCTATTTAAATAAGAGCTGATGATGCCTACATCGTAGGCTAAATATATACTCTGTAAGGTCTTAAAGTGTCTGATTCTTTGCTGAGAAAGGATCTCTTTCCACAGACACATTTCACTGAAACTAACAACTTGTGAATACTGCTCAAACCACGATCCAGCAAAGAGGTGAAAACTTCCACCAACTGACGTCCTGTGATACAGAAGTTGAGCATAAGCTATGCACCAATCAGATCAGAACACAGACCTCCAGTCTGCCACCCTCCCTCACCCTCAACAGCCTGAACTAATGACTGACCAATTTATTGAAGAGAATAGAGCGAATGTATTAATCTAACAATTAGCCGTTCAGAGAAAGTTTAATAACAAAATCGATTGTCCGACTCCTGTACAAACTAAAATTCTCACTCCTGCTCTGGGTGCGGTTTTCATTCAAAAATCCGACTCCAGTTCCTGCTCCGGCTTCGACAAAAATCGTAGACTCCTTCCGGAGTCCACTCCGGCGCTCCGCCTCCGTGATCACCTCTGATTTATACCTAAGTTTTTTCAGATTGAATGTTACTTGTCTCTTTCACTCTCAGTCATTTCAACAAGTCAAGCAGAAATGGCCGGAGTCACTATTTCAGAGACTCCGCTTTTGTTCCAAAATTTTTGAATCCAGGCCCGGATCCGGGTCCGGCAATTTAGAGAATTCAACCCCTGTTCAGACTCCGGCTGCAATCATCGATGCAACTGTAATTCTCCCATGTTTTACTTAAGAAATGACCACACAGACTCCTGCTACTGCCGAAATTGAAAAGTGACATCGAACCGGGTTCGGATTCGAAAGAAAAACGCAGAATCTAACCGGAGTCGACTCCGGCACTCCGGGTCCGGTACCACCTCTGAAGTCTTGTTAATACTATCTGAAAGTGTTTTCATCTCTTGGTTAGCGTTGCATTGAAAGTTCGATTCACCACGAACGGGATATGTGTGAAAAGCAACACCCATACATATGTGGCTTGAACAAGCAGATATAGAATGAGCATGACGTGCGATCTCAATTGTTGCTTGCTGCAAGTGTGAAGCTTTGTGCACTTGGCATTCAGGTTTTCCAATCGCAACAACGTGGTGCTGCTAAGCAATGATAGCGTGACTCGAGTCAATGACTCGACTCGACTCGAGGCAGATTTTTTGGTGACTCAAACTTGACTCGAGTCACGTTGAAAAAAATGGTGACTCGACTCGGCTCGAGTCAAATTTTTTACAGAATGACTCGATTCGACTCGATTCAGATCCATTTTTACAAAATCTCTGAGTTCCTGTTGGAAAATCCCACTTTGTTTGCACATAAAGAAATGAGCAACTCTTTGCTTCAGTGATGATCAAGATTAGTGCAAAGATTCTGTTTTGACCGTCTAGTTGTGCTGTGTTGCATGTTAAGGATCAGTTGTGCCCAACTTGCACATAGGCAGACCTGAGACTTTGTTTTCACTGAGTTGTCAGCAGGTCACAATATATTAACACCATATCGAGGTTTAATATAGTATTTGTATACTGTGATCACAGCAGTGGGCCTAATACTGTTACTTTGAGTCTTTTCCAGATACTAGTAAAATGCAAATAGATCCCTACAACTCTGTGGCTGCAATCCACTATTGAAGGTCGCCTTGAGCTTGTGAAATGGGGAAGTAATGTAGCGTCATGATTACGCCAGATATAGGCCTAACAATGAATTTGTAGCAACTATAAAGTGAACCTAGTCCAATGAGGAATCTCTATTGCTGGTGTGCCGAAGGTCTTCCGTTTGAATTGTGGCTGGAACACTCATACGTAATCCACTTCAAAGACAAATAAATAATTTGGAAAGTAAATGAAGTTAACTTATGCTCTACCATTGGTTAACAACATCATAGCAATTGACACTATAAAGATTAAAAATATTCACTGTTAGCAGCAATGCAGTGTGAAGCTTTGTTAAGCTTAGCAATAGCGTGTAAGATGTCATACCAGAAGACTAACAAGTAGGTAACACAAATGGATGATTATAACTGGGCTACACATAAATAATGATAAACTGTGCTAAATCCTCTTAGTATATGTAAGGTATATGATGAGTCAAAAAAGGGATTAGAGCAATGAATGTCCAACCAATACGTTTGATGTGATGATAGTCAATGGAGCAGACTTGTTTCGCTGGTCAGAGACAAGGCTCAGGATTTAAACAAACACAATAAATGTATAAAGAATCTCAATGGATTTGAGAAACACTTATCAACACAAGAACCTGCAGTCCCAGAACCGAACTGAAAGTTGCAAAGAAGTTTAGAAGAAGATCATCAATTCCAATTCAAATCTGGTTAAGCAAAAATGATAACATCCAAATCCATCAATATATGGAATGTTGCAAGATTTAAATCCAAATCCTGATACGTGTTCATCTCTGTACTTTTTCATGTATTGGGCATGCAAAAGACAAGGAAGTAAATTTCTTGTGTCGCGATCACAAAGCTTGAGCTTTAAGTGCGCAAAGCTTCACACTGTGGCAGCAAGCAACAACAGAGATCTCCCGACGAGATCACTTTGTTGTTGCTTGTTCATGCCATATATATCAGAGGTGGCCGGAATCATTTTTTCATATTCCGACTCCGCTCCAGTTCCAAAATTTTTAAAATCCGAGTCCGCATCGGGGTCTGACAATTTTTCATATTTGTGAATCCGACTCCTATTCAGACTCCGGCTACAATAATCGATCCAACCGTAATTTACCAATGTTTTTACTTAATAAATGACCACACAGATTCCTGCTACTGCCGAAGTTGAAAAATGACTCCGGATCCGGGTCCGGATCCGGTCCGAAAGAAAGAAAAACACAGAATCCTGATGGAGTCGACTCCTGCAATCCGGATCCGCTCCCACCTCTGATATATATCACATGTGTTGCTCTTCGTGCACCAGAGATGGCACGGACCAGCAGTTTTGCAGCCCGGCCCGCCCAGAGCTAACATGAAACTGCCCGGCCTGGTCCGTTTATGCCAAACTGCAACATATTTTCTGGCCCGGACTGGCCCGTGGCCCGTCATATGAAGTAGGCAGTATTTATTTTGCCGCCAAGATGGCGGCACATTTGAGCTTAGTAATGGAAGAGAAGAGAAAAATTATGTTTGCATGTTATTCATTTCGAAATACTCCCATTTATACATAGGTCAACATCAGTGAATATTATTTTCAAAGTCAGTAGATTCTTATTGGTACAGTAAATATATTTTTTTATTTTCCTCAGCCTTTTTGTCATAAGAAATATTAGGGGAGCATGCTCATATAACGAAATCCTGAAGGGGTACATGGCCGTAGAAAGTTTGGGAATACTTATCCTAAACCTAAACCTCGGCTACAGACCATAAATGTAAATGTTGGTTGCTTTGATTGATACCTAACATGGTTCACTGATTTGCGTGGAAACAAGTGAAACGGAGCGTTGGCAGAACGGTAAAATGGAGAGAACAGCAGCAAAAAATATTCGTTGGTAGATTATGAAACTTTGCAAAAAACAAAAAATTTTGGCGAGCAGACTGCAGCAACCCGTAGCGGCCCGGAATGACGTCATCGCTAAAAAAATTGCTAGCGGACTGTCCGAAGACTGGACTGTTAGCGGCCCGTACCATCTCTATCATGCACATCCTGTTCGTGGTGAATCGCACTTTCAATGCATTTTTGCAACACTGCAGCAAGGGTGGTACAGATTTGTTAAAATGACTGAGAAGGAAAGACACAAGTAAAATGCAAACTGAAATACTTTATAAATAACCTGCAATGAAACTTGCTGAAACAACGTTGGGCACCGTTTCTAACTTATCGGGCGTCGTTCCGTAGCATGTTCGGCACCATTTTCTATTTCATCAGGGGCCATTTTATAGCATGAAAAAGCCATAGACAAATGTAAAATTTCGTTTGACTCGACATTGACTCGAGCTTGCACACCAATGACTCGAAATGACTCGACAGTTCTTGTGACTCGTCTCTGACTCGACTCAACTAGGTCATGACTCGCCTCTGACTCGACTCGTAAAAATGTTAGTTGACTAGAAGGGCTTGTGACTCTGACTCGACAAAAATGACTCGGGCTGCAATTCACTGTTGAAGGGCGTCTTGAGCTTGTGAAATGGGGAAGTAATGTGGTGACGTGATTGCACCACATATAGCCTACTGATGATTTCGTAGCAGCTATAGAAAAGTGAACTTGGTCGTGTGGGGAATCTCTATTGCTGGTNTGCCGAGGGTCGTCCGTTCGACTCTCTCTGAGGTTGGTTCAAGGCGATGCATGACTGCGGCTGCAGCACTCATAGGTAATCCAAATCGAAGACAAACAAATAGCTTAAAAAGTAAATGAAGCTACTTTTAGCGATGGCGCCGGCCATAAATCGCCAGCCGCTAGAGCGAGAGAGGTGTTCAAACCATCTACAGATTCGGCAAGTCTTCTAGTTTCGACTGAAAAAAATTCAGTTTTGGGTTTGGGGTTCTTATGTGGGGAAGTCACAAATGGGGGTGTTTTTGCGTTTTCATGGCCTACGCTACCCGTCCCTAGGTGCCAATCCAATGCACCAATTCTTTGGATCAAGTTTTTTTTTGGAAACTAGAATATTATCCGAGGCTTTAGAGCCCTTGATTGGATTTCTAGCATATCTGGAGCCAAAATTATGACACAAATACCAAAAAGTGGTCAAAATTTCTACCCCCACAAAAGGAAGCCTGGGTTGAATAACACCCATTTTGTATATGGCCATAACTTGCCGTCAGAATAGGCTAGAGAGCTGTCCAAGCCGTCTGAAGACTTGTGAAAACTTGTAGTTTAGACTGAAAAAGAATTTTAGGTTTGAGATCTCGCGTTTTTTGTTGATGTTTACATAATGAGAGGATGTTTATGCATATTTGTTTACATTTGGATGACGTCATCATCCCCCGGGAGTTGACCAATGAAACCGATTTTGTGGCTGAAAGTTTTTTGGATTCTAGGCTACAATACGAGTCTTTAGAGAGTTTGATCAACTTCCCAGCATTTATGGTCCAAAGGTTATGGCAAAATACGCAGACATTAATAAAGGAATCCCCGAATATTACTCAGTAAGTTCCTGAATAAATTGGGGTCTTCTGGGCATAACTTTGGCACCAGAAACGCTAGGAAGTCGATCAATGGGTCTAATGACTCATATTCCAGCCTAGAATGCAAACAAATTTTGAGCCATAATATCGGCTCATTGTCTAGGCGATGATGTCATGAAAGAAAAAAAAGTAAAACATACCCTAACCCTGACGATACCCAGCGAAAGCCCCAAATCCAAATCTCAAAAGTTTTTTTTCAGTTTAAACTGCAAGACTTCACGAGTCTTCCGAGGGTTTGAATAGCTCTCTAGCATAAGCTGTTGGCGGGTTATTGCTTATCAAACAAGCCGTTAGTGGGAGACTCATGCTTTTTCTGCATTAATTGGATTATTGTGCAAAATGGGGTTTTTGAGCTATAATTCTGGTTCCAGACATGCTAGAAGGTCAATCAAGGGCTCTAAAGACGCGGAAGATCACCTAGTTTCCACAAAAACTGAGCCAAACATATGGCTCATTGGATTGGCGTCCAAGGCCAGGCAAAATTGGTCAAAATCTCAAAAACATGCTCTCTTTGTGACGTCACCAAGAGAAAACCCTAAATGCAAATCAAAAAATTAAAAAAAATTTAAACTAGAAGACTTCCCGAATCCGTAGAGGGTTTGAACAGTTCTCTATCTATAGTGGTTGGCGAATTATGGCCAAAAATATACCGGCCTATGTATAGGCCAGCGCGGTTGTTAAAGGGTTGGCAGTGTCTATTTTGCCATCACAAGCAAAATAGAATGGCAAAATAGTCTCAGCAAAGCTTTTGCTGTTGATGGAAAAATAGACACTATCTCACCCAAACGTGAATGTAGCTGTATAATTTGCCCAAATGTTGAAACTTTTTGCCCGAATAAAGGCCAATTTACCAGCATCTCCATGTCGTACGCTTATGGATGGCAGGGGTGAATGAATTGAAATAGGTTAAGAAGGACTGACATAAACAATGCTGAACTGTGCTAAATGTTATGAGGTATAGGTTTATGGTACCTACAACAATGATGAGTTAGTCATAGGGACTGGATCAATGAGTGCGCGACAAATTTTGTAACTTTGATGACATAATACATAAAAGATCAGACTTATTTCGCTGGTCATAAACAAGGCTCAAGGTTTAAACAATTGCAACAAATTTGAAAAACTCCACTAAACCAAACTTTTCAATATAGTAATGTGCAGTTCGAAAACTTCAAAGAAAGTTGCGAAGTTCAACAAAACATTATCAAATCCAATCCAAATCTGGCTAAGCAGAAATTATAAAATCCAAACCCAACAACATACGCGAATGCGTCAAGATTTGAATCCAAATCCAAGTCCATGTTCATCCCTGGTCATTTTTGGGCATGTGAAAGACAAGGAAGAATATTTCTTGCAGCAAGGTTTGGCCAGAATTGTGGAAATGACTGAACGCGAAGGAGAAAAGTATAATGGAAACTGCTTTCGAAAAAAACGTAAATCTAAATAACCTGCAATCAAAATTGCTAAAACAACGTTGGGAAGCATTTTTAACTCGTTGGGCGCCATTGTGTAGCTCGTTGGGTACAATTTTGTAGCAAAAAAGATATAAGAAAAAAGTGAAATTTCATTTGACTTGACATTGGCCCGAGCTTGCAAACCACTGACGTGAAGTGACTCGACAGTTCTTGTGACTCGATTCGACCAAGCCATGACTCTGACTCAACTCGAAAAAATTTTAGATAACTCTGACTTGACTCTGACTTAAACGGCTTGTGACTCCAACTTGACAAAAACTACTCGGGCACATCACTGAATAGTTGGAAACACCGCAAGTTGTTTAGGTACGACCGTGCGGCTTGGGGTTTAAAATTAGAAACAGTGGCATAACTGACAGGTGGAAGGGGGCGTGCCGCCCCCCTGGCGCCTGGCAAGCTAAATGTAAAAACTGGGCTCCCTTTGGTGCCAACCGGTTGACATTTTGATATTTGGTGTTCTTTAGGTCAGGGGTGTACAACCTTTTGCTATTGCCGGCCGCATTACTTTTATTTATATGAAGTACGGCCGCCAATGATTTCGAGTTATATGTATGAGATACGTTTAATTAAAGAATAAGTTTTATCTCCGGTGTACGTCATTTACTTGTTCCTAAAAGTATAATAAAATGTCAAACATTTTAACACATTTAAAAAAAAGGTTTGCAAAGCAAATTTTTGCGCATCGTGTCGACTGATTTTCTTGCCTTGCGTTCGTTTTGCTTCAACATGCGCCAGCACGACCGCCAAATCTTATATTTTGCACTAGATGTGGACGGCCGCAAGTTTCATTATCGAAGGCCGCAGGTTGTGCACCGTTGCTTTAGGTTGTTGTTTTTCTTGCGTTTTTTCCGGGTGTTTTCTTTTTTTTAGCTAGTATAGACATTCACGACATCCAGAGATTCACTAACATTTCTTAACTTTTTTCCTGAGTTTTGGCTAGTGGGACCCTACGGTGACCAGTGGCCCCCCTTCAGCTGAGCTTTGCCCCCCTGGCTCAAACCTGTAGTTACGCCACTGGTTAGAAATATCAATAACATCAAAAAAAGTTCTATTGTGTGGTTATAGAATTCGGCATTGGCAAGCATGGCCACCAAACTGTCCTGTGTGTTGAGCGACTACAAAATAATTGCCTTTTTAGTTTTCTGTTTGGTTTTCAACTGTGGTCAGCTATGATTAGGCTATTGCTTATCATACACATCAGTGTGTGCGCATGGGCGTCGGAATGATTTTTTCCAGGGAGGGCCAATGGTGGACTTTTTAAGGGTAGCCAAAAATATGTTTGCAGGGGGTCACAAAGCAGCAAAATTTCATTTTAAACACTTGAAACTAAGTAAAACTTTTTTTGCAAAAAAATTGACAGAAAAATGTTAAATTTCAAAAGCCAGGGGAGAAAAGCCTCCCTACCGCCCCTTCCGACGCCCATATGTGTGCGTGTGTCGTAGAGTGGGAGGTTTGTGATTTCTTGTCTAGTGGTTGTGTGACTACACAATAAGATTGTGAAGTTGGTTAGCGCAGTCTAAGGTTAAGATTGGACTTGTAGAATGTACATATTGGTACAGCGTGACTGCTTTAAAAGTTGTTCTTGGGTGAAAAAATGTTGACAACATCCGACCTGGAGAACACGACAGAATTTTCGCATTGGGACATACGTTTATTTTCTTGAAAGTGAAAGAGCTGAACACCCTCTTGTGGTCAGATATTGGCAGCCTGAAAAAACAGTAGCCTACTTGTTTCCCATTGTTGTTCAGTAAAGGGACGCTTACGCTTAATATTCTGCTGTGGTTTTTTTGTTGTTCATTGTTATCAGTTTATTGCTTGTTTAGACTTGAACTAAATGCACCACCAGACGTATGCTTCTTCTAAACTTGCATCGAAGAAGTTTTGCCTGACCGTGCGCGCTGTAATATTACAGAGTTGCCACTTTTTCTATTACAAATCGTGTACCTGACTGATGATTGCCTCACTATGATTGAATGAGTATCAATGATAAATTTCTTGGGACTATTTTCAATATTTGAGTCAGTTATGAGCAGTGATAAAATCGCAGGTTTATTTGAAAATATGTGAACAAACTGGACTCAAATGTAATAAGAAATGTATGTATGTTTCTTTCTGTTATCGTGCTGCTGTCACTCTGCTGCTCTAGCGAAGTCTCGTGTAATTAAGATTTTATGTTACTGAACCTGCAAATTTGATATAGTGAGAGCCTTCTATCAGACTTGCTTTGGCTTGGTAACTTAAAATGCCAAGTTGCTTATTCGAGAGACCACACTATTATTCATGAAATGACTGGGCTGACCTTTCTGTTCCCAGGGTTTGGGGATATGTGATTCAGCACAAAGCCAATCTCCAACACAACTTGTCAGACCCTACAAAGACTTACCCAGTTAAAATGCAACATTGGCTCCAAGCAGGGACGCGCAGAGGAGGGCGACCAGCTCGACCGCCCCGGGCAACCAAGTGAGGAGGCATCTAAAGAGTGAAATTACATTTTTTTGAAATGCTGTAACTAGATGATTCTTCGTATTGTAAGGTGTAGTGGTCACACAAGTGCCACTACATGGAATTCGGCTAAGTCAGAGGGAACTTCATCAGATGAATGTGCCTGATGTGAAAGTCGAAACTCAAAATGCCTCGATCAGAAATGACGAGGGAAGCGCTTCTTTGGTCAAATCGGTTAAGGCTCAGATAGCGATCAATTGGCTTTGATCACTTCCTCGGTAGGAAGTTCGAACGGCAAGCGGGGCAAAAGCGGGTGTTCCGCTTCAAAGGCTACTAACATAAGCTGCTTCTGATTGGAACTTGCCTGAGAGAGACATGCAAATGTAACGTATGTTAAATGACCCGAGAGAGAGATGAAGCACTTCCTTCGCTATCTTACGACCTTACACCCTATCTCTCTCCCCCTTTGTTTTACATGACATTAAAATCATTTCAGTCGATGAACAACCACATATTAAAAAAAAAAGTTGGAATATCATGATCTTGCAAAAGTAGTCC
>JGI24021J15306_10009964_pt1 | contig 11758 bp, 9 predicted proteins | sample Ectturendosymbi1_FD_15306 | JGI IMG/M metagenome (IMG submission 15306)
CGCCAAAACGTTGGTTTGGAAACAGGACTATGACGTCATTTTGTGACGTCACAAACAGCGCACACCAAATACAAATGACTACCCTATGCCGCTGAATGAACTCCCCCATGAAAAGTTTCTGCGTACGCCACTGGTTGCATATAGTCTTAAAATTTTGGGGTCCTCTCAGAAAACTCTTCGCCCCCCTGTTGTCCCAAGCTGGTTTCGGGCCTGTTTATACATATTCTATCTTTGTGGAGCTTTTCGTTTTTTTCCCCTGTTCACTTAGCGTTTGTAAATGTCACTGCTTATGACAGTTTTTGTTGGACTATTTTCTGCAAAAGTTGCGGATTTTCGAAACTTCGCGAACGATATGCGACTTCTCTTGTTGAGATAGTTGACCCTGACATCAGTGCCGGATTAACAATAGTAGCAAGTGCAGCAATTGCTACGGGGCCCGCGCCTTTGGGGGCCCCGCGGTCCTTCGTTTTACATTTTTCTTTATTATATGCAAGGGTGGATATTATAATATAGGTGTCCGAGGCAAACTCTCACAAAGAGCCCCACACATGCTATACAAAAACTTCATTCGCTGAAAGCAAGTTAAATGTTTGTCATTTTGTCTGGGAATTTTCTTCTGCGTGAAAGTCCATTTTACATTGTAGATTGTTTGAAGACATTTGATTTTGAATTTGTTTTTTGTATACACATTAAACTTGTTGAGGTACTCCTTTTGGCACATTTGCACATAAATTTTGTTTCATTTTGACAAACATATGACTTGCTTCAGGGCTTATTGAATGTGCTTCTAGATTGATTTAATTATATTTTCACCAAAACAACATGAAACTCTCAAAAAGGAGGCCCGAGATGTCATTTTTTTCTTTATCTTGTTTTATCAAGGTACCTTAGTCATCAGCATAACTGATGAACAAACAACAGACATCATGCAAGCTGCAAATATTAACTAGGTTCAATTAGTTNAAGTGGCATAGATACTAATCAAGCAAGCNAAAGAAAAAGATTAAGTTGTACACACACCAATTTTAAGATAGAGNGGTTGAAAGATCCAGATCTCAAAGGNTAGCTGCAGAACACTGGGAATGAAGATTTAATTATTGAAAATGCTGCCACATCACCGTTAGAAATGCAAACAACTCCAAGTTACTACGATATACTAATTTCGACAAACACAAAAGTTAACAAGCAAGGTTAGAGTATATATTCACCGGCACGTTTTGTGAATACAGATGCCCAGATACAGTAAAAAGACTCACTTAATTTTGTACCTACCTGCAACTTTCTGTTCAAATCTGGATGGTTGTGGAAGTCTATATGGGATTTTCCAAAAAATCTCATTGGCAGACCTGAATCTGGCATCTGTTCACCATCCATTGGGTAGTGTACTTGTCGTCATCTTTCAAAAATGCGGTAAATGATTTACGCATTTATTTAACTCTCACGGAGAACGGTCATTTTCTAAACTTAAGATGGTAGAATGAAGAAAGGAGCACCATTAGACAAAACAAGCTGAACGACATGATTCAAAAGAGTATAGAGCAGGAACTCCTATGTGATGTAAATGAGATACTACCACCAGTATCATAAACAAATTCGCCAAGGAATAATCTAGCAAAAGGATGCTTAAGCAGTAGGTTTGCTGGTTTTGACAGTCGACTTCGAAACGTATACACAGCAATGATCCAATTTGTTGATGAGTCTGGAAGCATAAATTGCTGTCTCTGTAGTGTATTTGTGAGTTGTACAGTAATGTATTCCTTCTTGGTAAAAAGATACGTATGTACACTACCTTTTTCGTAAAAAAAGATGTGTAGCCCATAATGTCCACCAGTTGCTATTTAAGAACAGGTTTTTCGCACTTAACGAAATTCAGTATGCCCCATGGTAGTCATGGGCGTCGGAACGATTTTTTCCAGGGGGGAACCACCAGGGAATATTTCCTAAATTTTTCCAGGGGGGGCAAAAGTGGTGAAAGTCGATTTCCCCCCTCGAATTTAAGAAAACAACTATTTTTTGCTGAAAATGTCAAACTCCAGGGGTGGACAAGGTCCCCTTTCCCCCCCTTCTAACGTCCATGATGGTAGTCACAGTCACATGGATGCCCACATAATTTATGATTTAACACTTGCTCACTTGTTGCAGTGTATTTTTAACTTAGGCCCCGCGCTATTAATATGCTACGGGCCCCGCGCTACTTTAATCCGGCACTGCCTGACATACATTTGCGACTCGTTTTTATTTCGATCAGGTTTCCGTATGGTCACACCTTTGCCGTTCCGCTGGCGGGCCTCTCGATCGCACCGTATCCGTGGCATCGACCAGAGAAAACTTTTCAACAAGAGTTCGAAGTGCCTCCAGATGGCACTGTCACTGTTACCATACAGGGTATCAACGAGAACTTCCGCACTGCTACTTTTAACGTGCGTATTTGCTGCATGTTGCGAAAACACGCAAGCTGAAACTTTCTAGTTGCAGATCGAGTTAAACCGAGATAGGTTCTTTAAAACTCAGCGGGATAACAATGAAAGACATCCCCAGTATTTACAAAAGAGTGGTGTGATGTATGCATATACATACCTCTGGAAATGAAAGTGGCATTATTAAATAATGGTTGAGAAACTTAAAAAACGTTCGTCTTGTGTTAAACTTTGAAACAAGAATCTGTTCCAAGCATGCTTTGGATTTTACCTCAAGTCTTGAGCTCATACGTCCTACTTAGGAAAAAATATTTCACGCACCTAAACTGGAAGCTAAACATTTTCAAACGGAATGCTGTGGACAGGTCTCACCACTTTTGCTTGTATTTGGCGCAGGCTTTCACCAACACAACGGCGTCGCACCAAGGAGCGCGTTGGGAGGTCAATCGAGCCAAATCCCCTTCGAATACCTATCTGCAAATCAGTACGCGAGAAACAAGCGTCAGGCCGAACGAAAACGCAACTATTACCATCAGAACTACAGAGGCAGTCCAGAAATCTCAAATCACGGTAATTTAAATACTCTACAGACCACATTATCTTATACTTTGTTAATCTACATATAATTGGCATGTTATAAAATTAATTTGACCCACACTGAACGTTTGAATTTCTGCTTCTGTTAATGTATTGCAAATAATGAATGAAGAAACAACGTGAAGGTTTTGATATAAACAATTCTGTGATATGAGCATACAACAAATTGCTGTTTTTAAACTAAATTAACAAAGTATACGATGACAATATCATTATTTCCTTTTATTACGTACCACATGAATCAGTAAATGCACATATTTTTCATGTGAAATTCCAGCCCCTCTCCTTTGTCCAGTCTACTTCTAATTATGGAACTCTGCACTGATTGATACATTTTGTGCTTGCTGCAGTCGTAATTTAAACCAAACGTTTTGCAGCTCCTTTCTCGAGGAGTCATCGTTAGCGACACAAGCTTCCAACCAACAAATCCAGGTTCACAAAATTATAGCTATCAGTTTTCTGTGACGTATGACATGATGCCCAGTGTGAAAGTGCTGGTGTCTTACGTCAGAGGCGGTGGAGAAATTGTGGGCGACTCTTTGGAGATGACCGTTTCAACCACACTTCGAAATCAGGTAACCTGGTACAGATCTGCACGTGCGCACGCCATGCTGGGTTAGTGTGCTGCAGCATCTTCAGAAATCATTATGTGAAAAAAAGGTTTCCGGATCAGATACCATCTTGCTACTTAGCAGAATCTAGATATCATAATAGATATTGCGAGCTATTACTTAATTTTCTTGTGTTTATTACTAAGATGGTTAGCAATGCAGCATAAAAATGAAATGTAACCGTTGGAAGACATCAGTTTTTTTCCAGGACACAGGCACAACAATCCTGTTATTTTCTGCTGCGACTTAAGAGTTAATATCCCAGTTATTGAAGCAAATATATATTTTATACAAATCCAGGGTCGTAGTTAATATGATGAACTATTTTCTAAGAAGACATCCTGTGAGAAACAATGAGCAATATAAACTTTTATCATAGAAAAGATTCTAGTTTCCTATCCGAGAAAATAGTCTAGTTTCCTTGAAAATATCCTGCACATAATTTGCTTACAAATTTAGGTGAGACCATGTGTTAATTTCATTCGCAATGAAGATGGTGTTGATTTGTAAAAGCAAGAGTATGATTTTCGATGATTAAAGCAGATACACCATATTATGTGCACGCAACTGCATAGAACTGCACAGCATATTGCTATGAAATAAATGAAGACACTTTTATTGTTTGGCTTTTCCACACTACGAAAGACCTTTGAATGCAGCTTCAGCGTGTAGATTTTAGCAAAGTACAGGACTAAGCAATACTCACTATTCAAATGCAGAACTGAAGCCTCACCATTTACATGCATAACTGACATTATTTCAAATGGAAAATCACTACAGAGGTATAGAGGTTGAGAATAAAGAAGAAGAGGTATAGAGTTTGAGAAAAAATACAATAAAGAGCTTGAGACATTCCCGGATTGCTTTGAAGGCAATGGTTTCCCTGCGTTTTGACACGTGCTGCTGTTTAATTATCAGATATCCGTTCAGCCTTCATCAAATCGAGTGGACGCTGGAACCGGGGTTACTGTTCGTGTGCAGACACCCTCAGCTGGTGCATACGTTGGAGCTCGAGCTGTTGACCAAAGCGTGCTGCTGCTCAAATCCGGGAATGATATAACAAGGCAGCGAGTATATGAAACTCTTTTTATCTTGCGCCCTCTATGCCCTTTGTCTTAAAGAAAGTTGTGTTTTCTGGGATTCCCGTGCTTTTAGTAATACGCCAAATATAATTATTATCAAGAGCTAAGATGCATGGCATATGTACAAAGTATTATGCAGTTGCTTCCAAACGGAATTGGAAAGTTTAAACCAGCTGTAAATCCTACAGCAAACAATCTTTCCCACTTTGATGACATTATGAGCCTATGTAGAGCAAAGCAGTTGGAAACTGGAACGGAAATTTCCCAAGAGTTTAGCTACAAATTTGCAGCTGTAGATGCTGCAGAATTTAATTCAGGTTTTTGTGTTTATGGCAGCAATTAAATTTGCAAATAACTCAAGTCGTTTATGAATGCCAAACTTGTTTCAAGAGAAATTTCAAAATTTCTTAACAATTTTGACAAAAACAATCAACTTAGGTTGAAACTGAAAATTTTGCAAACGTAACTGGCGAATATGAAAGGTTCCTTCTGTTTGGTTGCCGCTTTAAAGGTAGTAAATTTACATAATTTACCAATATTAATGGTTAGCATGCAGCTAGGGCTCAAGATATTGTGGCATTTAAGCTGAACAATGCACTCTGCTCTGTTTGAAGGTTATCAGTGACATAAAAGAGTATTCGAACGCGGACAACTTCAAGTCTAACGACGTATTTCGAAGCTGGTGGTGGTGGTATCCGATACCTACTGGCGCAAAGGACGCGTCGGAAGTATTTTCGGTAAGTCATCAGCTACAAAGTTGAGTTAATGCAAAAATATGTATTTATTTCTGCGGAAATTCAACACACAGAAAATATGAGCCTGAAAGTGTAAAAGGTGGTGAGGCCAGTTCAGTCGTTGAAATCTGAACACCGCATACCAAAGCCACCTAGTACAATTTTGTACATTAGTAACTATAGTGATCAAATATCGGACTATACCGTTATTGCGTCACCAACAAAAAAAAATTTTCTAATGCCCCTGTGTTTCAGACCAGCACAAGTATTGCTTGAATATGTTTTTGGTTGTGCAAGACGTATTTATTTATTAGTGCATCTTTAAGCTTATCCCCATGTCCAAGTCTGGGCATTACACAGAAATTGAGAAAAATAGTTTTATAAGAGAGACGGTTTGAATAAGTTAGTAGGGCTGTCGATGCGTAGTGTTACGTGAAATCGATTTCCTATTAAAAATTTGCTGAATGATTCAAACTCTTCACCAGTGTGGAGACTAGTTACTTGAATACAGATACGTGCAAGTTTGAATCATTGCAAAAAGATCAAAGCAGAACCCATTCGGCTGATTCCACAAACGCTTACAGTAAACTTAGGGCTGATGGTTCGAATGTAATAATTATATTTGTAACTAACACAATCCTTATTGTAATCTGATAGTGAGTTTCCAAAAACATTCACAGTAAAAGTGGGATATGATTTCAAAGGAAGGTTGAGAAGCAATAAACTAAAAATAATTCAACCAGAAAAGGTTACAAGTATTTAATTAACGTTCATGACATGGAGCACTTTTTGCTTCCCAAACTTGCGATTTTTGTTTAAAAACAATTTTTTTAATTTAGCAAATCGTGTCTGCATCAACGATTTACTTCCCTAGAAGTCATGTGCGATTGCTGAAGTGCAAAGAGAACTTATAAACCGTCTTAAAAACTGTAGAGTGACTTTACCGAAACACATCGCGGCGGTACATGACGACCATGATATTTTATTATCATAAATTTGTAATTTCTCTACGTAATTGCGAGCGGAGATAATTTTATCATTTAATTTTTGTCTTTGTGATTCGAAAATGGTTTAAATGTCTGTAAAAACGTCATTTGCTACTGATCTTGAAAGAAGTTTTCCACGTTTTGCAACAATTAACGGCTGAAATCTACAATGTGCACACTTTTAGGGAAGCATGAATATTGTTACACAAGTAGGCTACGGCAAAATATGAAAATTGCATCTGTGACTTTTTAGATCAAATAGCACAGAAACAATTAAACTAAGATTAAAACCCAATGCTAGTAAACCTGCAAAGTAGAAGCTTCTGAGACATTTAGCTAAAATTGGCGGTGAAAAAGCTATTCTGAGTTTTTGGAAAAGTGAATAAATGACTGGAGGTACATTCGATTTTTATATATGGTTTCAAGTTGTAAAGACTATGTGCCCAAAATTGATGGTGCCAATTTGTGGATTGCAGTAGGGCACTACTATTTTGACAGATGTTTGCACTAAAGCAAAATTTGTTAGTGCTCACGTTTCTTAAGTTGTGTTATATCTATTAGCTAGGGCTAGGCAGACAGTTTCCAGGTAACTTTTGGTGTCAATAAAGATTCCGGTTAGTTTTGAGAACAAATTTTACATCTGTTTTTTTTCGTGCCGCTGCCTGCAGACAATGTCCAAAGCAAGTTCTCCTGATTCTGCTTCATTTTTTACTCTTCTAGACTTCACTTGAGTAAACCCGTTGACTTTGCTCAGACTATCGTAAAAGACGTAAAGAATGGTTCACAGTTCGCAGATAACCATTCTAGGTCTTTTGTGAGAGTCTGCCTGCAGCATCGTTGGACGTTATTGTCAGATTTTGCATTTAATGCTTTGCTTATTTGAAACTCTGCTGACTCTTTGAAAAAATACTCATGTATCTTCATGTCTATTCTTGGCTTGCAGGAAGCTGGCATGCTCGTTCTGACCGATGCCCTGCTGTACAAGAGCACTCCAGATTGTACGTGGGAGACATTTGCGTAAATTATAAAACTTTTCGTTGTGATAGCTACATAAAATTTTCGTATTTGTGTGTTTAACCTGTTTGTGGCTTATTAAGGTCTTTCAGCTTAAAGCATGTTTATACCACGTCAGATCACTTCTTCACAATTGCTTCGGATAAAAAAAAACGCAATGAGACATGTGTGATGTGTTTATAGATGAATGTGCGTGTTTGTGCTTTGAAGCGGAAAGGTACGTCGAAGTTTTTCTATGCCGGAATCCCAATAGAAAGATTGACAAATGGCGCGTTTGCATTTTCATAACTTTTAAACTTGTTCAAGTTCATACACAGTTGTTCAAAATGAATAGAACAACAAAACATACAGGTACCAAGCGAGGAAAGGTCGAAACCTGATTACAATATTTGTCCCATTGTTGTGTGCGGTGGTAAGCATGAAACGGTTTCACGAAAGCGGGAACTAAACCATGAGTATTCTTTCATGATGGTGATGGACATTAAGAAACGTAAGGTAAAAAGGAGTTTTCAGGCGATCATCAGTTGAAGAAAACGCATGTAAATTTCCAGTGCACGATAAAAATCGTTTCCTTTTACACTGTTCTTTAAAACCGTTTGCTAATAGATGAGCGGTTGCACCAAAGAGAGTGCAAAACATCAAAGCTGAATTCCATTGGAAACTTTTTATGAAGCAGTTAGTTTCGTACACAAAAAGTGATTAACAAAGTAAGGGTGCAACCTCAGATTCCGTGTTCTTGGTGGTGGAAGTACAAATTGAAAGGCAAACCGCTGGCCTGCAGGATTCGCGGCACTGTAGCCAAAGATTCTGCACTGCAGCAGATACAAAATTGCTACCGTGTTTATGATTTTGCCGATAGTTTTGAATTACATCAAAGGTGGAAAAAAAGCAAATTGGCTTCCATTATCACAAGTGATCCAGTGACATACAAAACATGAAATATGCAGATTCACTAGCAAGCTGCCTACCTAAAATAACGTTGATGTTTCTTTTTGTTTTCCAGTTGATTTTTTCCCTTTGCCAGTGGCTTTTTCTTTCTCCCGACCTTCGTACTTCTCTGCAGCTCATAGAATTGTGGGCGAAAGAAGTCCACGTCCAAGCCCCAGCACAAGTACAGTCACCAAAACGCGAACTTTGTTCCCAGAGACGTGGGTTTGGGATGAAAAAACGACTGGGTAAAGTCAAGTATAATAAAAATTGGTCAATTTCTATTTTTTCTTTAAACTATTTTGGTATAAAGCTTTCAATAATCTCTAACTCAGTAGTTTTTTTTATCTTGTTGGAGCTACCGTACTGGCAATTTTCATTGCGGCATTCACAGAATCCTTTGAAAGTGAAAGTACCTGTGCAGAGGCCCGTAACCAGCTTGGGACACCAGGAGGGGCGAAGCGAAGAGTTTTCTGGAAGGGGCCCAAATTTTTTGAACTATGTCCAATATTTTCAAACTATATCCAACACATTTTTCCAGGGGGGCGAAAATTCCAAGGGGGGCTTCCCCCACCCTGGTTACGTGTCTGCCTGTACAAGTTAATCCAAAACTAGGTATGATTTTCTGTGGGCGAAAAGCCTGCTTGTTTACTCAACTGCACATAACCCTTCTGCGCTAAGAACGAAACGGAAGTTATCTCCACCGAACCCTGACATTTTGTGTAACAGACTTCGTTAGTGCAATAAAACAAAGTGTGTCAATTGCCTTGCGGTAAAATTCTTTGGTGCGGCTCTCCAACAAAATCGTAGGTCTGGATTTGGCTCCCTTGAGCGAACTGGTTGAGAACCACTGTTGTAGAAGTAAGAAAAAAGTTAACTACCACAGCATCTTACTTTCTAGTCAGAATGATCAAACCGGGTCTTTAGTGGTGTCACGATCTAAAAAGAACTGAGCTATAATGAGTAGGTATATGATAAAATATCCATAGATTTTATAGCCGTGCAATCATGCTGTTAGCAGGGAGTATGGTTAAAATATGACAACATTGCAGATTTAAGCGTGAAATACACGGCACGCCATTGTAAAGTAGGAATTTTTTATCAGAAACCATTGGGCTTACTAGCAAGGTTCACTAGATTACGGGCAAAGTTCACTAGGAAACATAACGCTTACAAGCAGTAGCATAACATGAAAGTTATAATAATTGGTAGCAAACTAGCATTGTTTGCATAGCAGTACATTATCAGGAGGGTATAAAAATCAATGTAAAAAATGTGGCCTTTTCTTGAAGTTCACCATGCAGCAAATCCCACGTGCAAAGAAATGTTTCATTCCACAAGGATACAATAATAACAAAATATGCCCATGAGCTCGCTGGTCATAAGAATGACTTTAAAATGCAGTAAGGTTTCCAGTAATGACAGTTGTATGTATATGTTAGGTATTGTTAAGCTGTACGTATATGGTAGATATTGTCAGTATATATCTCAAAAGAAATCACTGGCGTGCTGTTATCACAGCCATATACACTAGTAAACTGTGGTGACAAAAGAAGGAAATAGATGTCATCGTTGGTGACAAAAATTTTCAAAATCAAAAAATTTATTTTTTTCTTTGGGGTTCAACAGAGCTAATGGATCAGCTACATTCTTAACAACTGCACCCGACACAATCACGTCATGGGTTTGGAGCGTATTTTCTGTTTCTGATCAAAACGGTCTCGGACTCACCGACACTTTCAAGGTCAGTACAAGGTCGTGACCGAGTTTGGATGAGAGATTCTTCCGTTTTATTAATGACGATCTTCTTCGTAGATCACTGTCTTTCGAGATTTCTTTGTCACCCTCAACCTTCCTCTCAAAGTCACTCGCGGGGAGATCGTCATCGTCCAAGCAATCGTTTTCAATTATTTGAAATTTGACGTAACAGTAAGTCAACTGCAGTTTGCTTGCAGGCTAATAAGAAGCAAGCTGGTGTGCATGAGACATTGCAGTTAGGATCACCACCAACCAAATTTATGAAAGCCAAAATTAAGGAAACCGTCTAATGCAAGTCGCTGGAAATATGTTATTTGCTGTAATTCAGTTGTAAAAATTACAAATTTTACCAAAGAAAAACTGTAGGTTGGAGAACTAATGCTGCTGCGCTTTCGTAAGTTGTAAATATTATACGTGAATTTGAATTATTCCGGGTTTTCAACGTCACAGGCAGACCTGGTTCTCAGTTCTTCCAACAAATTCGAGTTGATCCTTCCTGGCAATGATCCGACCGCTGCTGGACCAGCCCGCACAGTCTTTGTTGCTTCAAACGGAGCTACCTCGGTCAAATTTCCAATCCGAGCCAACACTTTAGGCGAAGTGCCCATTACTGTAACTGCTTCTTCCAAATCCGCTACCGACGCTCTGACACGAGTCATTTTCGTTCGCGTAAGTTTAATGAAGAAAGCCGCCTGAAATGTGTAATGTAAAATGAATTTTTTGATTTCATGGTTGGTAAATTTGAAATGATTCTGTAATTTGCTTCTGCTGGATAACTCATTTATGACTTATACAGCCGGAAGGTGTTCCGCAATGCTACTCATCGTCCATTCTCATAAACAGAGAGTCACTTGACGATAACGAAACAACGCACTTCTTCCAAGTTTCTGTACCAAGCGGAATCGTTATGGGATCAGAAAAGGTCAAGTTATACGTATATGGTAGGTCCAGCAAGTGCATATCTCAAAAGAACCACTGGCAACAGTGGCGGCTCGTCTAGACGGGCTGCAGCCCTCCCTGAAAAATGTAAGGCAAAAGATTTTCCCAAACGGTCAAACTCGTCTTAAATTTGCATTTTGTTACGAAATTTCACAACACAATCATTTTCGGTACTTCCGGCACCATTTTGGCTCAACGTTTCCTAGGAATCCAACAAAACCAATGACTTGTTCTTTTCCAACGACGCCGCTTATGCGATGACGTTTTCAGCACACTTGCCGATGAATTTGGCGATTTCGGGGCTGCCTTCGGCACAGCCCTAAAGGAATGCAACCAAGCAATTGGCTGCAAGAAACGTGGTGGTATATCCGCCTATCGCAAAGCGTTTTTGTTATTTTTGACGATGAATTTTTAAAGAAAAAACTGAGGAAATATGATATTGACTGTTTTTTACTACCTGATTTTCTTGAATATTGAATTTTATAATTAAGTTTAACAATGCTTTTACTGGTACTTTGGCGATTTTGGCGGCATTGGATTCAAATCCCGTTGCCAATCTCGAGTTGCGAAAATGCAGCCCTTCGTTTATCTACACCAGTGCAGCTTGCAACAGTAGGCTAAGCTGATGATCTGTCTAGGGTTGGCGTTTGAAGATGTGCGGCAGTAGTTGGTGGATATCACTCTTGGACAACA
>JGI24021J15306_10009965_pt1 | contig 11758 bp, 6 predicted proteins | sample Ectturendosymbi1_FD_15306 | JGI IMG/M metagenome (IMG submission 15306)
AAGTAGATCAATGTTACCCAATCTTTCACTGGTCATGGAATTTCTGGGAAATGTTTTCACTAATTTCATTTTTGAAAAACTTCTCTCGCATGAAGCGGTGGTGACGGGAAGTGTGACAGCTACCAGTAACAATCAAACGCAGCTTTTTAAGTAGCTATATACGAAAAAAGTTGTTCGAGCGATGTAGACAGCTTCGACTCCTTCCTAAGCAAATTCTTTGTCAAAGTTATTTCATGTTTCAAATCATGTTCACTAAATGAATATGATTTGCGATATCTTCCAAGTGTTTTTCTAATGGATATGTTTCACCTCCGGGGTTTAGAGCTGAAACACGCGAAAGAATTGCTTCTAAATCATTACAGAAAATCCGTACAAAAGTCTATGAGGCTGCAGGACATGTGGGCAGAGTTAAAACTATGGTCACGAACCACTTAAGTAAGATGTTTCGAAGTCGTATACACAAGGCAGCAGAACGCAATGCAGCAGCCAGGATAATATCAGATAAATTAACTGATACCAATTCTTAATACTCTCACAAACCTTTTGCTACTGGGGCAAGCAACAATCTGCTGGCAATAAAATAATCCAGCTCCATCTCACACTGAAATGCATGAAAGATCAATCTTGCCATTTCTGCGACTGTTTCTTAGTTTTGAAACGAACTTTTCAACACCACGACTGCGGTCTGACTAAATTTCACGCAGGATCCGAGCAATTACAGTACTGATGTGTGTTGTCATAAACAACTCTAGTTACCCAACCGTCAAAAACAAACAACACAGCTTATCATGCATTTGGGAAATATTGAATGCAGGCTAGAGTGTATCTAGATAATCGTTTAAAATATTGCTGGCCGAAAGTTATCTACTGTAGTTTTTTACTGTATATGTCAACCAAATGAACTTAAACGGGAAGTTAAGAAAGGGGGGGGCATGGCCCACCCAGGCCTCCCCTTAGAATTGCCACTGCCCGTGATGCCCGTCCATCGCATTTGCTCACATACAGCATGACTACATTTTCACGAAAATTCACAAACAAGGCTATAAAATAAACAACATCTGTACCCTACACATAACATGCATATTTAAACAATGAATAGGAAATAAAATCATTCTAAAAAACGTCACAGCGGAATCTAAACACTGTCACAACGCCGACTGCTGGGTGGTTTTACCGCTAGGCTACCAGATCCATGAGCAGCAAGCAACCTCCACATACCACGTTGGTTCGTAGCAGTACTTCCGGTGAATTAGTCTTAGAAACGTAAACCTACCATTCAACTGAGGCCTCAAACATGTTTTTGAAGAATAATACAAATGTATGCAAATCGAACAGAATATATAGTAAATAGTTTGCAAACTTGTTGAGCATCCATCCAAGCGACGATTGAATTAACGCGCCGCCAGAAAGAATAGTGGGACCAGATTACATTAATAAGATCGAAACTAGCCTGTCCACGTTTGAATTGCGAATAGCCATGAAAATACTCGGCGTCATGAAAAAGGCGCTTCAATTCTGCTGCCAAGTGAAAACGCACAAATGTACAGCAAGCCCGACATGACGGCAAAGCGTCGAACCGTTCGTGACTCGCTTGACGGCAAACAACCAAGAAACAACGCCAGTCATTCAAGCCTGCTTGCTGCTGCCTGCTTCTCATTGGACACATGGCTCGCCAGCGCTACCGCGGTTGTACGTTGCGAGGCGAAGCACTACAGGAGGAAGGCGACCGACAAACTTACGCAACGAGACAATCAGACGCATTCAACTTGGTGCGGCTGATGGTTAGACAAAGACGTAATTTCGCGACCATCGAATCTGGCAAACGACTTTTTAAAAACCCTACCAAAGGATAACTACAAAATACAACACAGCACAAAATTGCGATCGAGATTAATTATTTCCTGTTCTTTTCGGTCCAGTAACACCGTATTTTACAGCAGTTCCCAGTTTTACAAACACACTGCCCAAAAAATTAAGCACATTACCTAGCGGTCCTCGTTTTTTTGTCGAGTGCGAACAGCGGTTGCTGCACCAGATCACATTGGGGCAACAAGTGCTGAGATTTCAACTTTCGGAGTGTTTAGCTGCTAGCATCGCTCGCGGCACGAGTTACATGACGAAACAAAGAAAACTTAACGGCGGTTGGCAATCGCTGGCGAGAAGTTATGCACAGACCCACCTCTGGCTACATGACGCATCCATTGACACGTCTGTTTCTGCATTAACCCGAACAAGCATCTGTTCCCGCAGACAAATCGTTGTGTATTGTCCAGGCAAGTGACTTCACGCGAAGGTTTGATTTAGCAAAAAAGATAGCAGCTTACTAAAACCGCTAAATTAGCGGACGGCAACTCTCAATAAAGATAACCTCTCCAGTCTTACTTATGCAAAGTTAAGAACAATTTTGAATCCCAGAGCACCGATTAACTCGTCAGAAGACAAAAGCGGGTAAAATGAACTTCACAACTTGATGATTCGTGTGCACCGTTTTGGAGACATTTGCCTCTGGACCACTACCGTTTCATTATACTGTAGTTTAGGTTTTTTTTAAGGAAAATGTTAGGTACCCGGTGTGGACCTGTAGGGATCCGATTTCTCTAATTCTATGGACCCGATTTTCTCTGATTCTAGGTTCACGATGATGATTTTCTCTGATTCTAGGGACCCGATTTTCAATTCTAGGGACTCGAAACGGGTGGAAAACTGTATTTAGCCCCTTGGCAACATACCTCAGTCACAACAACGTCCAATAAAACGAGAGAATCCGCATAAGCATTTTTTCAAGAAGTCCGTCAAGAAAATTCCGCTATTAGATCACCTGAAGCATTCTTTTCTTCGCAAAGCATAGAAAACAGGAGTGTTCCACAGACAGTAAAGCTTGTTCGTCCAATTGATCCCAATCCGAAGCGGCATCTCCCTTCAAGGCTTCTAAGATTTGCTTTAAACCTGAACAAAAAACGTAAGTTAGGGCAAAACCTTTGCACATTTGAGGTTTTTCAATGTCATGTTCAGAACTGCTGGCTATCATCGTCCCAGTATTTAAGGTTTAAATTACTCTTTGATATTCAACATTCCAAAAGCACCAACCGCACAATAAAGTTCATGCTTGAACGACATTTTGCACAGTACAACCTCAAATACTTAAAGTGCCGTGCAACAGTCTCTCAACAACCAATACATAACACTGCTTCCAGCACAAACTGCTTGAGACACCTTAACTACTGACATGAGCTCTACAAAGGCACGATCATAGTTCTGATCATATTTTCGAACAACATGCTCAATAGGTTCGAAAGAAACAAATGCCTTGAATGAAACAATTTATTTACGTATTTGTGTCTTTGGATTAAACACATGGTGTATATCGCAAGGGTAAAGAACACGAGGATACAAAAATGCTTGAAGAAACGTTTAGCGAGGTAGGTGTTAGTTAGGTGATACACACAGATAATACTGAAGATTACAGACAAATCAAACAACGCACGTAACTAATAACTATTGCATTCGGTACGTTGGACGCTTCAAAAATGGCTGTTAAACACGTTGTTCAAAAATGATGTTTTCATTAAAAAGAAGTGTTTTTCCAAACGTCCATAATGGTGGAATACGATACATTTCTTTGTTATTTTTTTTATACGACTTTGCATATCTTCGATAATTTTTCTGTTCCATGCTTAACAGCCAGTCAAGCAGTACTTGTATAGTTGGATTTGCTTGCATTTTAGGATTCATATTATTCGAAACAAGCATCACAGAAAACCCAAACCCATACGATCAAATCAGAAGGAAACCGGCAGACGTGCTTTTTCTTTCGTGAATACCCAACCACAAACTCGATTTGCCACAAAAAACGTACTGTGTGTTTTAACAAACTATTTCCTAACCAAAGACGTTTGCGGTTGACAGGCATATTACATGAACATATACCATTAATGTATCAAGTCATCGAGTTGTAAACTCGCTCCATCACGTAAGCTTGCTAACTCAACGGCCCCAGTACGTTTCAACAGAGTCATGGTTATCCAGTGCTGCGATATNATGTGTACGTGTGTGCCGCTANGAACATGGTGGTGNGCACATGAACCACAGAGCACAACCTTTCTAGATATAGAGAACAGCGGACAAAACGTTGATTTTGCTTTACCAGANTACCAGAGTATANAACTTTAACTTTGCTCTAAAAACACTACATACNATTTTCAAAATTTTTTGAGTTTTAAAAATGTGAAAACACATTGCGTTATAGCAGTACGAAACAATCGAGGCAAAACTTCCGGCAAGGTCTATTCAGGCGCATCTCAACTGAGCCAATGGACATATTAAACTTCCAAATTTCATTTCCATAAGCAACCAGCAAGCTCATAACAACCTGGCAACTATGATATGAACAGCAAAGTTTGGCTTTCATGGATAATGCAGTTTCTCGAACTAATCAGATTTGTGAAAACAACGTGAATGCAGTGTGATGATAGTCAACCTATGGTAAAAATAAGCACAACCTTGCTTTAACCCACTCGTAGCCATNGGGAGTATTTGGGGGCAGTGCCCCTAAATTGTTTTGTGCCCCCAAACTTTGTGTCCAGAAAATTGTTTATTAAAACTTNTAATAAAAACAAACTATTCCTCCTAAAATGTATTTTGCCCCCCATCCTTAAAACCTGTCTGCAGGTCTGCTTTAACCACAACCAAAAAAACGTGGAACTCTATTTCATGAAGATTTAACAGGCAAAAGACGTACATCAATGCCTAATCTTCCAACTTGGATATTAGACAAACTAGTGTGCTTCTGGTGTGCCACATGAATTTTATTCCAAGTGCAATTGTTCAGTACATTTTGTTAAAATTTAAAATCTGTGAATGTTTTTCTGATGCTGTAAACCACTTTGAAGATTTTCATAAAACAAGATTTTCATAAAAATTGTGCTTGGTTCTGTGAAAGATTGAAGTGGTTGTAAAACAAAGTTAGAGCTAAATTTGCACGGTTCTCACAATATAGTTTTTGATGTTTTTACAGTCTCATAGTCACTGTAGTAGCTTATAGACAACCTAAAGACATTCAAGTAATCTTCTGCAGCATACTTATACACAAAAACACTGCCACCAATTTTTGAAGATAAAACATGGTTTTGAAATGAAAAATATGACACTGTACTTCATAAAACATAATTTGGAAGTTTAGGAGTATTTCAACTGCATTTAAGGTGTAATTAACCTTCTCTTCTAACTTACTCATAGTCTGCTTGTAACCTAATTTGCAATTTCCCTTTTGCAGTTTACCTCAGCAGGAGATGATAAGCTAGCCTTACATAATAACATGATGCATACCACTGCTTATAAAGTGAAGTGTACACAAGGAATTTATGACTTGCAGTATAATTTAACTTACGTGTTCAAAGAGAAAATAAATTTATGGTTTACCAAATTTGATGTCCTAACATTTTTATACCAAAAATGCAATTAAAAATGGAAAAATTATGCAATGAAAGCTAAAAAATGTTGTGCTACTTCAAACACTTAGATCATGCTCTTAAAAAAGAAACTTTAAAAAGAATTTACTGAAAAAGAACAACTACTTCCAAACATCGCTTGCACTATATTCTCATACAAATATGAATCCCTTAGCCATGGACACAAAACATTAAAGACATCACTATTTTCCTAACAAGCTTGCTAGTTTCATCACTGCCATTTATCAGANGATTGTCATTGAATTCACTCACAAAATGCACGAATTTTGATCTGCATAAAAATTTATGTTAAGTTCAGCACAAGCGTGTGTGTGCCNGAACGTGAGGATGAGCANCAAAAAACCTGTTTGGATTAAGGTTACTGAGTGGGCCAGACATGGCCATGCAAAGGCTGGATCAGTATGTTGGGGGCAGGTTCAACTGCAAAAATATTTCTCACTTGCCTATTATTACTGATGGCCTTGCAAGGTTGAAGAGCTCAGTCTGCCCTTAAAAGAAAATAACTGATCCATGGCTGAACACTATCAGGCATCACTGATTCAGGCTAGTGTGGACCTGGAAATAATGATGACTACAGGCTATTCCAGTTTCCCAAAGACTGCATAACTCCAAAAATGCAACCCTATATCTGGTTGCAGTGTCATGATGACTATCAGAACCTTACAACATAAAGACTATCTCTTGCATGCTACAGTGTATGTATCCTGCTTATTCAAGGAAATAAGTTGATGCTGATGTAGTTCTTCAAAGTACTTCCATACGTTTTTTATCCAAAACTTCAGTCCAAAATAAAAGCAATCAAGTAATTTATCCAAATCCAAAAATATCTGAATTTAGGCCTTGTGGGAATTATATCAAAAATTTATTTTTAAGGTTTAGATTGAATCTAAGGAGAAGATCTACCAGAATGACACACTAAAGCAATGTGGATATCACATAGACAGTTTAATGAAACCTACTACAAATAATTTAGTGTTAGTGTGCATTATAGTTGCAAGTAGGTCTTTGAAAATTCTACCTTTGCCCAAGTGGCACAAGGCATATTGCATACACATACAGATTGGTTTAATGGCTGTTACATGAAAAGTACATTAGAGGTTTGTTAATCATCCGGTGGTAGAGTTGTTCAAACTGAAATGCACATGCTACTTTGACAAATGCAGTAAACTAAGCATAGTCAGTGAATATTTGAGTTGAGCAATCCCTACAGCAACAATCGCCTCTTATCATACACTCGGTAAAGGTTTTTTAAAAACAATTGCGTAATGGTGACTTAATGCAAGCTTGGCAAATACTTGCATTCTTAATTACATGATTTCAGCATTTATTTTTTACGTAGATGATTTTATTTAAAAAAAAATTTAAATTAAATGTTCTTTTACATGTTTAATGAGTGCATTTTCAAGACTGCTTGCATTTTTATAACATACATATTTTTGTGATTCCAGGTTTATTTCACAACCATGTACTAGTTAAAACAATGATTGATATCAACCTGTTTCCATCAGTTGTTTTCAAAGCAACAACTGACCACACAAACTGCTAAAGCTAGCAATGTCACACATTTCTGCAGTTGATTATACTGTCCATGGATTCATATGATTAGCATTAAGTCACTTCACCTCAATCAGTTTTGGAATAAATTTATGCGTATGACATTTAAGGAGCTGTGTGCATTCCATTTATAAAACCTGGAAACCAATCATTATTGCAACTTCACAAATACATTGTGATGCATTTTAATTGTGACTTTTAGACACATTCACATTAACCTTTTTCTTTATTCATGACACTTACTTCCTAGTCTAAGGTAACAGGCAAAATTACTTGTTTAGTCACCATTAAAGGCAAGTAAAGACAGTGTACACCAAGTCTGAGGCACACCTTGAAGCCTTGTGTGTGAACCCAGAGTTGGATCAACATAAGGGCTTTAGTAAAAGCATCTACAGGACAGTGTAACTGTAACAGGAATAGTGTAGAACAGGGGTTCCCAACCTTTTTTTGACCATGTACCCCTTCAGCATTTCAACAGATGAGCATGTACCCCTAAAATTTATTATGACAAAAAGGCTGAGGAAAATAAAAAAATCTACTGAAATTTTAATAGATCTTTCAGATTTTTGGAACTATATAGGTGATATTGACTGATATATGTATAAATATTTGGAAAGTATTATATTAATATAGTTTCCTTCTATTGCTAACCTTAAATGTACCCTTTCAGATAGACAAATGAATCCCCAGGAGTACATGCACCCCAAGTTGGGAATCCCTACTGTAGAACANAGAGAAGCATGGGTCAAAGTTATGGTAGGGCAGGGTGCATACTTTTAAGATCGAAAGGTTAAGACCTTGGAACATGNTTGTTGAGTGCCAACTGTGCNAAGATGATGGAAATACTCCATCTTCCCAGAGAAAGATGCTGTAGATCTTGACAAAGTGTCACAATATTTGTTTAGTGACACATCAAAAATTGCATAGAGAGAAAGAGAGAGTTTATTGGTGCAAACATTAAACAATTTCATACAAATTAAAGTTAAGGCACTGGGACAAAAAAAAAACTGTTAAACAGGTTGTCTCGCCAAGCGCCCCTCAGCAGTTTCATAAATTTCTATCGTGGTTTAAAGTTGATGGCCGAATTATTGTGAAGTTAATAAGTTTATATCCTCACTTGACAAAACTAAATTTGCCCTGTATCTATTGCATGCATGCATGCAATAGATACAGGTCAAATTTAGTTTTGTCAAGTGGGGACAATACAATGCACAATGGATAGTGATGTAAAAATGCAAGTTAAGAAAAATAAGGTTTCAAACTGAGTAAACAACCTGCTCCAAACGTAGGCCTCAGTATCCAATAATAAACATCTTTGTCATATGTTCACACAGTGCAGCAAGCAAAACATTTTGAGCATCTCGAACTTGTCCAGTTGCTATTTCATGCATTTCCCAGACTTTTAATGTCCTCAAGTAACTAGTCTCCACAAAGGTGACAAACAAGCAAAATAGAATCAAATAGAATCTATTTGAATAAGATTTTTGGACTGAGGATACATAGTGTTACATCAAATTGAATTGCCATTACAGATAGTTTGCTCTGAAATTGATTTGCTTGTTTGTCACCTTTGTGGAGACTAGTTACTTGAATAGAGATATGTGCAAGTATGAATCATTGCAACAAGATGAAAGCAGAGCCCAGTTGGCTGATTCTTTGGAAGCTTACAGCAAACCTAGAGGTTTCAATTTTTAGTGTCCTTTAACGTAAAATTCAATGTTACAGCAAGCTCCATGAAAGATAAGAATAATTTGTATTGAACAGTTTTCAAATTAACAAATGAACCAAAAGCTGGTGCAGTGAATCACTCTTAACATGCAATTCATTTGCCAAAGTCTCATTCCCTTGTTTTTGTGGACTTTTGTAGCCATGAGGTTTTGCCATGAACTTTTGTAGACATGCCCCAAATTGACAATCATTTTTGGAGATTTTTGACCAGCCTTACATGCTGCCAAGTTCATGAGATTAATCCTTGCACTGTTACTCGCGAGCATCTTTATATTATACGCATTTTGCTTGTGCTGTGCAAAGCTATAAGCACTGCCACCAAATAACATTACATTGCTGTTTGGAGTGTGTGGCCTTCAGCATATTAATACAATTAGTATCTAATCAGGATAGTTTCTCCTTTAAAAATCACATAATTGAACTACAACAAATTACAAGATTTATTGGTTTTTGAAATATTGCTTTTAGAAATATTAAAAATGAATTTGGTTAGTGATCTGTTATCAATACTGTGCTTGACAATAACATTAGAGTGAATTATAACCACATTTTTGAGAGTTTGCACAATGCAGGGATGATTCTTTTCATTTATGTTGCAACACTATGCTGTATCCCAATTTTACACCAAAAGTGTAAGGAATATGTGGTCTTCATTAAAGCTCCAGGAAATTGAAATTTGAAAAATAAATGTAGATAACTATTTCTTAGGCACCATATCCAACACATTAACCCAAATTCTTAATTTCTAATCACCAAGGAGCAGAATTGTATTTCAACTATTGTTAAAATTTAAAGCAAACTATGAATTGCTACATATGAGAATTTTAAAAATATAGATGTGATAATGAAAACTTCGGTATTTTTAAATGGTGACTTGATGTAACAAGAGTGAGTCATGCAGCCAAATGTAGTTTAATCAGCCTAGGAGATTCTGTGACCAAACTGTGATTTCATAACACTGCTTTAGAAAAGTGTGTTCTAATGAAGATGAATGCATTTACCCCACAGCCATAGGTTTGAGAAAACACATGTTAAATATAGGTTTAAGAAAACACATATTTGCCACAAGAAAAATTTTGCCACTAATAGCTGATGAATAATTCAGTGTAACTTAACCACTTGTGCCAGTGATTTTGTTTAACATTTATACCATTACAGTTATAGTTCTTACTTAATTTTTCAGAAAAGTGGGGTAATTTGTGAACCATTGGTCAGAAAGTGTTTTCAAAAACACTTAATTTTCAGCATTTTCACAACCCTTTTGATTAGTAAAACTTCTTATTAGTATGAACAATATTTATTGCAGTAATTAGCTGTGTAAATATTGCAATCTGTACTCATCCAACATTCTGTATATACACACTTTCTTGTGGCAGATAAAAAAATTAGGCAAAACGTCTGACTGCGAGAGAGTTTATTTACTTACATCTGACTAAAAATAAATCTTGGACAATTACTAACGAACGAAGCAATCGAAAATATGGTAAAGAATAGCTATAAAAATGTTTTGTCTAACGTAAGAACCGATAATATCAACTGCGTTTCAGTTTGTGTGACGAATATCGCTCGTGTCCAACCGATTAACCATTTCGTTAGCACAAACGATATAAGGAGCTTCTGAACGCGAATCATTTGAACATAAGTGCATATAGCTATTTAATACCGACGAGGACATAGTCAAAGTCATTTTGCTTTCCACCAGTAACCACACACATAGCCGCTTAACAGGCACATCACACGTATAGTAACACAAAATTAGTAAGAACAAAACAAGCAGTTCAAGCAACAATGCATGAAAACAGCAAGCAAAACCAAAAAAACTAGAATGAAAAAATAAACCTAATCCGGAGAGAAGTTTTTGCATTGGATCAGCGACTTCCATCTTTCAAATTGGCGTTTCATACACGTCGTGCTCTGCGCTCAATCCGCCATGTTGCATGTCGCCTTGATCTCTTGTCGCCACAACAGAAGTCACGTTCATCTACTGCAAGCTACTGTTGATAACTGTTAATGAGCAGGCTGTCAGTGGTGTTGTAGTAAACTATCTGTGAAAAGCAAGCAACTGTTAAATAACAGATCGATGCCTTATAACTTTGCCTTGACACAATAAGTGCAACGATTTTTCGTTGTACGGCACGAAGAAGTGCAGTCTACCGACCTGCAGCGTGGTTGCTTCCAAAGTAATTCGGCAAATTATCTTGTGCCGATGTAAAGTACACGATTTAAATCTTTTTACTTTTAACAAAATTACCGAATGCTATCAGTCCTGAAACTGTCTCGATTGCGTCTGTTTTCGAGAGTCGGTTCTTGCCACTCGTACTGACCAATCTTGGAGTGGTGAGACAAGTTCGCTAAACTCAGACGACAAGTGGAAAGCAAAGTCAGCATGGGTAACAATTTAGTCCATGACAATAAAATTTCATCTGCTGGCTATAAGCATTTCGTGAATTTACTGTTTTACGCGACGATCGGTTTGAAATGAAACAAGTTGTTTTTGAGTGTCAACCCATCAGACAAAACGGCAAAACGTTGATTTCCTGATCACACATTAAAGTATTTTGATATTTTGCAATGGAAAGAATGTATGTTAAACATATATGTTAAATGCGCAGGTTCTCGGATACAATAAATCGTTCTATTCTTTTCATGTGCAGTTTCAACTAGCGAGCTGCTACCAACTCCTTCGCGCCAGCACGCCATGACGTGTTGGAAGCAATCCGAGAAAGACCTCAAAGCTGTTCAGCTTTCAAATACTTTCCACGCTGAAGGCTATTGCTTTAATTGTTTACAAGCAGGCAAAAATTATTTTCACAACTGATTAAATGTAAAATCATCTGCTTTTAACTTTATGGAAATCCAAAAACGTATGGGTGCGAATTTTCTTTTGTTTGAATATTGTTTTCTTACCACATAGTGTCGCTAGTCAGACCAAACGAGGTCTTGCGTGACGTCATAGAAACAACCACCGGCTAGTTGACTCACCCTGCCAGTTTGCACTAGCATGGCCG
>JGI24021J15306_10009968_pt1 | contig 11757 bp, 9 predicted proteins | sample Ectturendosymbi1_FD_15306 | JGI IMG/M metagenome (IMG submission 15306)
TTTTTTCGAGTGCAATCTACTAGACTGGCCGATCCGTTTGAGCCATTGAACAGCTCTCTAGCGCAAGCGGCGGAGGAGCTAGGGCATTGGTAAGGCAACTGAAAATTGCTGTTTTTTAGGCCGAAATCAAAGTACGCATATCACGTAGGCCGGCTCTATACGTGTTAATGTATAAGGCTACGTTTTTACTAGGAGCATGCCGCATAAGCAAGCGTAGTCTTTTGCTAGATTAATATCTGTAGCAATGCCAGATTCCATGGAAAATGTATGCAAAAGGTTTCTGGTTAACTTTTACCTTCTGCCACATGTCAAATTCTTTCATGTTTTTGTAATGCTTTTGAAGGTACACTGGCGACATTCCTAAAACTTGCGTTTTGAGGCCTAACTGTTAAGCAAGACCAGCTGAAACAACATCTGTTTTGGAAAGCAGGTAGGCGTCTAATAATTAAAAAAGGTTGTCACTATTCCATGTAGTCACTAATTTTTATTTCCACTGTTACCGTCTTTGAGAAACTCCTTGTCTGAATTCTATGCACTATTCCCAGCCTACCACCACACACCAGTTACTGTACCTTCCATGTCCTTCTGGCTGAACATCAATCATGTCTGGTTTGACATGCTTAGTGGCTTTTCCATGCACAAAAATGCATGTCACATGCAATATTTTGTCAATTTCCATAATTTTCCAACTGAGTCTATGGTACTTTTTAATACGATGCTGTATATAATGAAATATTTCTGGTGTAATAAGCCTACTTATGGCAAGTTCAACATGTGTAGCATGTTATGCATAACTTCTGCTATGCCATGAAGTTGGTGTGTGGCATCCTAGTTCTTAGAGTATAGCATGCTAAATTGTGAAAGCCTCCCATGTAGTCACATCATCAAAGTTTAGAAACAAAGTCAGAAATTTAGTTGTTCAAGTGGTGGGATAGATGCAGGTATATCTCACGAATCTTTGTCATAGTCAATATCAATTCGGTGGATAGGAAATCACAGCTATAGCATGTACCATTTACTTACAGTAGATTATTTAGTACTGCTTCCATTTGAGATTTTGAGGGAAAATATTGCTGGAACACCTCATTTGGTTCATGCTCCTTGCTATGTCAGGGGGTATTGATCTTTTTTCGAATGATCAGCGACCTACAAGTCAGCCCAGCCATTGCAGCCAACGTACACTCTCTTGGCTGAGAGACACCAAGTTGTCAAAGGAGTTTCGTGTCCAGAAGGCTTCGCAGTGATAAACAATGTGGTGTGCTGTGTGATTCTCTTCCCTGTATATGCACAAGGCTGCCTCCCGCAGCCCACACTGACACAGGGGGTATTGATGAGCAGCTCAAATTTAGAAATGTTGACCTTCAAGCCAATTGAAGACAATTCCCTGAATTAGACAGCATTCTCAAGCACAGACAATGTGTCACCACAGATGCAACCACCATCCAAGTACAGGGTGACACAAAAAAATAGTCATCACCAAAAATCGAAAAACTCCCAAAATTTTATTTAGATTGACACAAAACTTCAGCTACATTTGGTCAAGCCTGTGTAGCAGACATCTTCAAAATTTCAAGTCTGTACTACAAAAACTCTTTGTTTCACTGGCGCTCAAAAAATGTGCTCCAAATGAGCTCCACGGTGCTGCAGGCACATTTAAATCCGGCGGGCAAAGTTCTCGATGACCCTCCCACATACCTCCCTTGGGATCGCTCTTATTGCTGCCTTCATGTCAGGGATAGTCTGGGGGTTGTTGCCATACACCCTGTCCTTAAGGTATCCCCACATTTAAAAATCTGGAGTGTTCAAGTCCAGTGAATGTGGCAACCACTGCAGGTCACACCTGCGGCTGATCAGTCAGTCAAGGAAACGCTGGTGTAGCCATGCCAATGATTTGTTTGAAGTGTAGGGGTGGCACCATCCTGCTGGAACCACTGGAGGACCCTGACGACCCCTCTATGTTGACCAACTGCTGTCCAGAACTTGCCAAGCACGTGGACATATCGCTCGGTGTTGATTGTCACAGACCGCTTGTTGTCGTCCTCGAACCAGAATGATCCAATGATGCCATGTTTGGAGATGGCAACCCAGGCAGTGCACTTCACAGAGTGTAATGGCCTCTGCAGACAGTGCTCAACGAGTGTGCTACCCCAGAAGATGTTGTTCTTAGAGTTCACGTCACCTAACAACAGAAAATCCATCTGTTGATCATTGAGTGGACAGGAAATTCACGACATTCGAACCGTTCTTTGAGTTGGAATTGAGCTGCGTGGATAGACTTCTGCCGAAAATATGCCTCAACTATAAATCTCTTTTGCTCAGTAGTCCATGGCATCTCCAAGGTCAAATTTGGTAGACTCTTAGACTGTTAATTCTTCTTGGTAAATGTGAAAAATAAAAATAATTGATTAATTATTTCAAAAGTTATTTGAGTTTAGGTGATGACCATTTTTGTGTCACCCTGTACCAAATGTTTAGATCAGATTTGTCTTTGGATGTGACCCTGTGGACAGCTAGTAGGATTAGTGCCTAGTCACTAGGCTAAAGCAGTCTTCTTGCTGAATGCCAGTGGCTAAATTCAAGCAAAACTTTCCATGGAAAAGGGAAAGGTTTTGCAGAATAGCAAAAAGAGTACATTTTTGGGAGGTGTAAGTGAACTGACTACATCACAGGAAATGGTGTTAAAAGCATTTTTAATGTTGAATTTTAATAAGGCGTTTAATTTCTCCTGTTGTTGCATGAGCTGGTGAATGGCAAACAGTAGCTTCATATCCCAAGGAATTCCAACTCTAACTTGCAAGGGTAAAAGGAGCTGACAAGCCTTGGAATGTAGGGTCTCATACATATTTATGATACCCAAGCATCGAAAGGTGCAGCTTGCAGCGATGGGCCTCAGGTCACCTACTTTTTTGCAAACCTTGCATTTGTGCATAATAAAAGAAATGGCCAGAGGGGTGTTGGTGATCTCCATTTTCAAGGAAATTAAGTCTGATTTTTTTAAAAAGGTATTGTTCTGTAAATGAGTTGCTAAGCATGACTGGCATGTAACATCTTATTGCTGTGGATCTTGGCTGCAGAACACCTACGAAACTGATGGCAAAATGTCTGGAAGTGGTCATAAGTTTCCCGTAAGTGTGAACCTGTGTTTTTTTTTGTGAAGTTAGTTGTGATGTGGGGCTCACTTACAGTTTTGTGTTGCACCTGTAAGTTATATTTATAGTATTTTTACCTGTACGTTGCATGTAGTGGTAGCAACATTCTTGCTTCAGTTGATTTTCTGATTAGGCAATCAATTTGCTTCCATTTTTTCTAGAATAATTTTAAAGGTGTTTCACTGCAAGGCTTCAAAGGTTTCAAGTTGAAAGGGAACTGTCAACTTCTATTTAAAAACAGTTTTAAAACTGCAACCACAAAAATCCAAGATGATAAAAAGAAGCCTAGAATATCAAAGGACCAAATCCTTACATCTCATGGTGCTTGTTTGTCACTGGAAAAATCTGACTCACTTCTACTCCAACAAGGTGATCCTGGATCAAATGACAGTACTTGTTTGAACAAAGTTAATTCTGTCAAGGCTTCTTCAGACAAGTGCACTTCAGATGCTCATGATAACACAAAAGATTCTGAAGAATCTGGTAAAGTGAATTTTGAAAAACTGAGAAGAGATGATGTTTCAACTATCACACAGCAACCGACTTCTTGTCGGAGTGGTGAAGAAAAGGAAAGGTTTGTTGTGTTGTTATTCTGAAAAACTTCTTGTTCATTTTTATTTATCATGCTTGTTCTTTTTTGTGGCAAGTAACATTGAAGGCCTTTAACCAATTTGCTTCATGTGTTCCTGTTGAAGAAAACAGACAAAACGAAACTATACAATTAATATTTCAACACAATTTCATGTGGCTTACTTTCAAGGGCAGCTAACAATGAGTAAATATGGTATGTGAAAACAAGTTTACCTGCAAACGTTGATCTGTTGATTGCTGGATGTCAGAAAGCTGCTTCAGTGAATTGCATTGGATATAATTTCAGTAGAAGTCAGAAGCAGGAAAGTAGCTGCTATGAAAGCATTTTTTGAAACTTGTTATGAAAGTGTCTTTGACGTAGTTGTTAAAGTTTAATATTTGCAGCAATTCATGCAAAAAAGAGAACTTTCATGGAAGACCCCACAGTTACTCAACTGTTGGTTCCCACATGCATTCTGAGTCGTCGTCTCACAACAGTGCAAAGGTGGAAGATGTCACAAATGTTGGCCAAACATCAAGTAGTAACAAACATACAAGAAAAAGGTGAAAAATTTTTAATGTTTCTTGTTTTGGATGTTACATTCTTGATTATAAATTACAAACATGTCTTTTCTGATTACAGATCCCTATCAAAAGAAAAGTCAAGGTCACATCGATCATCTCATGAAAATTCATCAAGGGTACATGGAAGGAATCGACATTCACCTGCTACAAGAAAGAAATCTGAAAAGCATATAAGATCTTCTCCTAAAAGGTTTGTGTATCCTTGGGGAACCATTTATAGATAAAGTGTTTTGATGCTGTTCATACGGCATTACTCAAAATTAAAAAAAAGTTTTTGTTAACAATTTGACTATAGAGAAAGCAAAACAACTTAGTTTTTAATGGGGACAATAGTTAGCAGTTTTGATGTTCCTTGTAACAGATGTGTGCATGTATGTGGTACTCGACTAGTAAAATATAGATGCTACCATACGGCTTAGATGGTGAGGCCGTGAGTGTCACTTAATTGTTGATTTATTCCTTACTAATCTTCACACTTATATGAATTTATCTTTGACACTTTGGCGTCCGGCCGCTTTCGGGGATTTTAGGTAAAAAAACGCCTAAACGCACTTGGCTTTGCACGGGAATGTCTCCGCTCCTGTTTGGGTTACGGACCTGGTCGAAGCGTCAAAAGACGCGGCAAGTGTTCTAGTCTGCACTTGAAAAATTTTTTTTTACTTGGGGGTGCGGGTTTTTTTGTGAGTGATGTCATAAGTGGAGGATTTTTAAGCCACCTTGGCCCACTTTGCCTGGCCCTGGGTGCCAACCGTTAGGTGCTAGTATTTCACTGAAGTTTTTACTGGAAACTAGGCTACAATCCGAGTCTTTTGATGCTTTGGATGACCTGCTGGGGTTTCAGGTTCAAAAGTTATGATCTAAACTAGTAAATATGTTTGACTAATTGCCTAATTAGATAATTAATTAATTTGTTTATCTTAAATCATAACTTTTGATCCAGAAACGCCAGAAAGTCGATCAGAGGCTCATAAGACTCGGACTCGAGCCTAGTTTCTCAGACTCGAGCCTAGTTTCTCGGACTCGAGCCTTGACTTAATTATTCCTCACCAAGTACGACAGTAGCATTGGATAATGTTAATTTGCCCACCATATGGCAAGAGCCTCTGCTAATGCTTCACAACAATGGGTTGTTACATCATAATATAATAATTGCTGCGGGCCTGCTGTCCTAAACACAATGCTGGCAAACAACTCTAGTACAGTACATCCATGTGTTTTGCAATTTTTGAGCTGATTAAGTTCATGCGCTTTGGCTAAACACTCAGTTACCCGTACAAAGAATTTCTCAACCCACCCCCGCCCCGCACCTGTTCCGCCGCAAGTTCATCCTGCACCCTGTCCGCATGCAAAGCAGTGCGGGTTCCTGCAGCCGCCACGCAAATGCGGGTACCCGCAACGTGTACGGGTTAAGTAACTAGCAGATGCATGCACAATAGCTTGTATTTGAATATCGTATCATTTTTTCGTAAATCACAATAGTTAGTCATGTTATTCATTGAATAGTTACTGGCATTAAAAATGTTTGTCCACAGTTCAAGTAATTCCAAACCAGTTGAAATTATAATACTGCTTGGTGTATAAGTGCATATCTGATGTGTAGCGCATACCTAGTGCCCAGCAATAAATGGAAACTTTGGTTGCTTTAGATCTGTACGCCAAGCTGCAAGTATACTTCACCTAGTTCACCCTGTTTGATCTTCTTTTATTAGCAACTAATGAAAGAAAGAGTAAAACCATACAAGTTAACACTTTCAGAGATGGTCTAAATCAAGTGGTTCGCGCCAAAACAACCAGATCGCACAAGGCTTTGCACAAGCGTAACTCTGGTGCCGAAAGAGGTATAGAGCAGTTCAAAGGCTCAAAAGACTCAGCAAGTCTTGTAGTTTGCAATGAAAAAAANTTTTTTTTTGGTTTGGGGGTGTGGATTTTTTATGAGTGACATCGTAAGTGGAAGACTTTTAGGCCAATATTTTNAGGGTTTGAACAGCTCTCTAGTGAATCGACTGAGGAGCTATGGTGTTGGTAAGGCAACCGACAACTGCTTGTTTTAGGCTGATTTCAAAGTACGAATATGTCATACCCTGGCTCTCAAGGTGTTGACATACAACGTAGCTTACTGGATTTCAATCCTTAGAATGAAAAACGTTTACTGCTGGTTTGTATTCTAAAATGAAATTTTCTGTTCTCACGTATTTTTCAAAAATTTGCCAAGAGACATATTCATTGTAGACTGAATAATTCTTTGTAGTAGACTGCATAGTTGATTGAAATTTAAGGGCGATTGGAAACACGGGTGGCAAAATGGCAAACAAAAGACAAAACTTTTCTTAATTGCTCAACCTTTTTCAGTACATTGAATTGGGTTTATCAACTACAGTTGCTGAAGCTTAGATTTTTTGATAGTTACTTCAATGTGTCCTATGTTTTTGGACAAAACACAAAATTTTAATCACTTTAATAGAAGCTAAATTATGCTGTTGCACATTCATCATGCGTGATTCATCACAACTGTGTTTATCCTGCAATATATTTCACATTTATTGTTATGAAGTTACTAGTGAAAAAAGGTGAGAAGTAAAAAGGTAAAAAAGGTGACAAACAAGTGAATCCATCAGCAAATTTTTTATTTGATAGGAAATCAATTTCATGTAAGATTTTAGGACTGAGGATGTGTAGTGCATGTGAAATCGATAAAGCCACTGCTGTACAGAAGCTGTTCTTTTCAGCTAACATAAACCTGTTATTACTTTTTTATTTTGGTCAGCCACTTTTATTGAAGCATGGGCATTGAAAGCAGTTTTAATGATCTTTCATTGAAAAATCTGCCTGCTTAAAACACAGTTTGTCATCTTGTATGGAATTCACTTTGTCTCTGCCTCTATGGGAGTGGGCGTGGTAGAAGGCATTTAATAGATTTAGCAATAGTATAGTTGGCCATACTCATTTAAGCGCATGAAAGCTGGGGAAAATTTGTTCCCCGGTTAATAAGCCCAAAATTTTCTGGTCCCAAGGTGGACTTAGTATTCGGGGACTACTATATTTTAACATTCAAAATATGTAGCCCACTTGTCAGCATCAGTGCATTTTTAAAACATACCTTCAACTTGTCAAATTGTTGCAAAAAACTTAGACATATTTGCCAGCATTTACAGCATAAAACAATTTTCCATTGGAATTGGATTTTGGAAGACTCCACCATGTNAAATTAATGTCAAAATTACATTTGCATGACTTTAACGGTAGAAGTGTCAAGAACTTTGAAATAATAGAAGATTATGACAACCAATACCATGAAAAATCCTGAATATGAACAATATACTCTTAGAGTAGTTTACTGACCCATATTAACACTTTTGATGAGGCATGAATTCTACACAAATATTCAGCTGGTTCGGGGTGGATTTTGGGAAGTTTTTACCCAACTGCTTGACTCAAAATTGAATAACTCAAAAATTGCTTATCCAATTGACCTCAAATTTTCAGGGAAGATGCATTTACACTAGAAGAACATTCATATATAATTTGGTTACAAAGACCAAGCATGAGAAAAGTTATTGCATTAAATGCAACAATTTACTGAACCAAAGTTTCACATTGCCAGCCACGCATGGCAATAACAGTCAGATGGGCGGTGAGCAGGAGTCTTGTTGATCGATTCTGAAATCAGTAACTCTGAAACTCTTGAAGGATATACCTAAACTTCTCAGGAAAAATGCATCCATATTGGAAGAACATCCTTGTAAATTTTTGTTGCAAAAAAACTGGTTTGAAAAAAGTTTGTCTGCTGTATGAACAACTTCTGAAACATGCTGAATAGGATAAAGTTTTGTAGCCTACACGACACTCTGAAGGTTTTTGGCAAAATGAATTCAAATTTTCAGTGATGATGCACATAGGTATGAAGAACATTAGTGGATTTTTTTTGCAAAATCAGGAGTATAGAAAAGTTATCCTGTTACAAGCAACAACTGTCAGGACCTAGGTGTTTTGTAAAAAGTGTTGTAGCATAGGTCTAGCAAAATGTTGCTGGATGTGGAACTGCATATCTAAAATGGTTTGGACTCATTTTACCTGAAATTTTAGGGGTTATGTGGGTAGCTATGGAGAACATTATCGAAAACTTTCATTGCAAACAAATAACTAGAACAAAAGTTATTGTGTTTTATGCAACAACAGTTAGCACCTAACTTTTTTGAGAAAGTTTTGTGGCCTAGGCCTAGTTGGGTGGTGTCTGGTGTGATGCAAAACTTAGAAACTCAAAGGGTTTTTGGTCAATTTGCATGAAAGTTTCAGGATTAATGTGTCTAGGTATATATGAAGAACGCTTGTTAAAATTTTCGTTAAGTATGAAAAAAGTTACCACGTTGTCATTTTCACAACATATTGTGACATATGTCATTCCACACTCGGCGCGTTTGAGTGAATGACATACATATATATATGTCAATCTGCACCGAAGGTGTTAATTTGAATACATCAACACAGAGATGCCTCAACTCTGCTCAAGTAACCGATGTACTTATGATGTTACCCACAAAAAAATCCAAAATTTCCCATTTTTGAAAATGTAAACTAGAAGACTTTCTCCATCTTTGGAGGGTTTGAACACCTCTCTAGCTCTATCGGCTGGCGAGTTAGGGCTGAAATAGTCAAAGGTTTTTGCGGTCCCTAAAGGGTTAGCACTGTACACAACAGTTAAAGGTAAGGAGCAATTTTTTTGTTTATTATGGTAAAACAATATTCATTTCTGTGCAAAAGCATCAGAAGTATGTTGCCTCATTGGTTGTTGTTGGCATAGAAACTGTGGAACATGGCAGTTCAAGTTTTCAAATTCATGCATTTTGTCAAATCCTCGGCAGCCATGAGAGATGTTGAGTTGTTTGGCGGCAGCACTGTGACTGTATTTTGGCAGCGCTAGGCAATTTTCTAAAATCTCAAGTTTCTCAGACAAGACTATGTCTGCAAGTAACTAGGTCAGCAGTGTAACAAAGTGTAGAACTGTCAAAAGCAAGACAAACAAGTGTGAGTTACAATGCTTTTTCACTAAATTTTAAGCAAATGTGTTTGAAACGTGAGTTTATTATGCAGGATTTTTGAGTTTACAAAGCAGTTTTTCTAATTACAGGAATAAATGGAGCAATTTTGGGCTTATTAAGTGGGTGAGCTTACTAAGTGGGGACTACTGTATATTATTAGCAAAATAATGGAATTGAATTTTAAAGTAGTCTAAATGTTCTAAAACTTGGCACAAACTTTGCAACCTATTGGTGTAAGCTTTTGAAAAAATGACCCAGGTAACTTTTGCCAAGATAGCCGTCAATACATTGGATATCCACTCAACTGGAAAGACCCTCATAAAAAAACTTAAGAATTTAAAAGCAAAGGCCTCTGCTATACGTTGTGGCAGCAGATGTGAAAGCACTTGTGTAGAGGCACTACTGCAACTAAAGCTCTGGACAGTGCAGGGAGAAGCATTCTATATTCAACACCAAGGCCTGCAAAATAATTGTTCAAAGTTTGCCTCAAGAATATGCTCAGTAATGTATTTTGTCCAACATTGTTAAGTAACAATATTGTCACACAATATGGCAGCCAATCTGTACTGTGCATTTCATCCTACAGCTAATTACTGATGTGCTTAGTGAGGTGGAACTTTCCACATAATCATCAATTTATCAGTGACATAATTTGGATATCTGCATCAGAAATCTGTAATGGACACATCTGACAGGCATTAACTTCAGCATTTGCCCACAGTGTCATGGAACTAACATTTTGCCAAGCCTGCAAGTCTGACCAGATTGGTAAAGTAGAATTCCTTGATGTATATATCACTGCATAACTATTGAAAATATTTTTTTATTTGTCACTAAACACTTTTCAAAACCACTTGCCTTCATTAACAGCAAAGCACACTACCAAAAGAAATTCAACATTTAAGTCAATCTTATTTGGAGAAGCAATAAGATCGAGATGACTCAGCAAAAGGAAAAATTACCTCACCAGCCTAAACTGAATAAAAGAAAGTGATCTGCTCAAACTTTCTGTGGACATGACATCAATAGCATCAAAAAGTGTAGGACTGCCTCCCACAATGTGACAAGAAAGATATTGAATAGATTTGGGCTACCTAATTTCCCCACCTGCTAACTCCGTCAAAGAAAGAAAAATCCTTAAACATGAAGGCAAAGATTGCCTAAAAAAGACACATCACAATTGAACGAAAACTAACCAATTACAAGCACCTTGCTTTATGTAACACAAACACAAACTGAAGGTTTGACAGGGCCTTCCAAGCACTGTGCATTTGGTGGTTGCTATGGAAAACAACAAATCCATGATTAGGAACCCAACCATTGCACATAACCAGGAAACAACAAAACTTCCTTTAAATCAAATCCTGACATGTGTAAATTATGGTCTTTACTTGGCAACTTGTGTGATATGCAATCAACAGTATGTTGGCCAAACTGTAAACAAATTTTCCACAAGATGGTTATTAGACTGAAGTACTTGGATCAAAGTAGGAGATAGAGATGACATTGATTAAATGACCTTATTATGCCCTACTTGTACAGTGTTGCACTGCATCCTGAACAAAACACCCATTTATGACTCTTACAATGTTACTTTTGTAGAACAATGCAATTTATCTCTTTGGATGCCTGTGAAGATAAATGGCTTTTAACCAAATGCACTAATTGAAATGGTATTCAAAGCATGATACTCCCTTGTGTAAAATAATATTGTCTCTTTTTTGACGTACTTTGTCCATTTGTTTGATCCTCTTTACCACACATCCAGTTTTTCATTTACCAATTTTTATGCCTCTCCTACATTGTCCATTTGATGGCCATCCTTTAACCACAAGTGCTTCAAGACCACGTTTGATGTTAATCACCCCACTGCCTGCTCTGTGTTTGAGTCACTGTCGTGTTGCTCATAGCTGTTTTTGTTGCTCTGTAATTGGCACTAGGTAGTTTTTCAGTTTTATTGAAAGGAATTATATGAAAACAGCGTATTTTCCAGTTTACTTGCCACAGCTTATGTTTCGATTTATTAATTTTGGTCTTGACTTCGCTTGTTTTCTCTGCCTTTGCTTTAGACTTCCAACATTTCACCCATAAGCAGTTGCTTGCATAATTTCCGGCAGAAAGATGTGCAGAGTTATATTAAATTGATTTCCTTTTTAAAGAATTATGCTGATTGATTTGACTGCGTCATCTTTGTGAAGATTTATTACTTGAACACAAATATGCATAAGTCTGAACCATTGCAAAGTCATGAAAGCAGAGCTCGTAACTTCCTTAGCTTGTTTAGTTGAAAGCAGAGCTCGTAACTTCCCAAAGTCATGAAAGCAGAGCTCGTAACTTCCTTAGACTCTAAGGAAGTTCTTAACACTTTGAGAGCCGGCATGCGATATATTTGTACTTCGATTTCGGCCGAAAAAACA
>JGI24021J15306_10009969_pt1 | contig 11757 bp, 7 predicted proteins | sample Ectturendosymbi1_FD_15306 | JGI IMG/M metagenome (IMG submission 15306)
TTTTGATAACTTTAATGAAAAGTGTACTGGATGAAAACGGTTTTATTTGATAGCTGATGATATTGGAAAGTGATATTCGTTGAAAAATCTTTGCTTACGGCCTTAGTTTATGAGAAAACCGTTGTTGTTTAAGCGTGTGCGATATTCGAAAAAACTTGCCTAAAGGTTTACGATAAGCTTAAAAGTCGTTTGAAACAATTCCTCTGAGTTGTTTGTGATATGATTTTACCATAATATGCTTTTTTTAAGTTTTATTTTAGCTTATCTGTTCGTTTTTGTTTTGGCGTTTTTTTCGCCAAATCGCGAAAGTGACGTCTGGGCGAAGTGACGGCTAGCTTTACTCTGGTCTATAAAACCCAATTGGCAACTACTAGGCTACTTGTACTTAGCCTTCAGAAGTTCTACGCCAGTGCTCTGTGAAGTGTATTAGGTAGCATGCTAGCTTTCTCAGTGAATTGAGTTCTGCAAAACAGAATCTCCTCATAACAAAAATGACAGGATCTGTTGCCATTCATATTCACTAGCGTAGCCAGGCCAAAATTTTGGGGGGGCAAAATCTTGGTTTTTAGGCGAATAATAACACTATTTTGTTTGGGATACCACCACTCAAAGCACAAAATCACTATATGTTCTAAAAATATAGCGGGTGACATGGCCTCCTAGTCCTAGCCCCCCCAGCTATGCCTATGTTCATCCTGACAATAAAATGAAAAAAACAAAAAATATGACAGGTTTTCCTTACTTAATGAGCAAGCAATTTTTGAAATTGAATGGCTGCCAAGCTAGTAAGCTCACGTTATGTTATCAATGGTGACAACACACCGTCAGAAATAGCACAACCCTTCGACTACTGCAGGCTATGTGTAATAACGCAGCTTTGGAAAATAAAAGTGGGCACTGTTGTCAGTGGGTCAGTCTCGTTAACCCCAGATTTTTGCCTTCTTCAACATCAGATAATGTCAGGTTTTCACGTTACAGTTTCACATACAGCAAATGCTTCTGCTACTGCCAACATGATTATAACAAGCAAACAAACTGCGATAAACGTCGTTGAATCCGATTTCTGATGAGTGAAGTCATATCCAGTGTTGCCACTGGGGTCAGTTTCGTCAACATCAGATTGTCGCCTTTTTCAACATCAGATAATATCAGATTTTTACATTACAGTTTCATATAATCGAAATCAGTGCTCGTTAAAGTTTCAACGCCTCAATACCCCTAAATCAAATTTTCGTCAATCTGGATACCCCTTTTCGACAGTTTACTAACAAAAAAAATGTAAGAAACTAAACAGAACTGGTAAATAAATATTCACTAGAGAATATCTTTAGTAGTTAGTTATTCCCGTACTGTAGCTAGCTTGTTGTGGACTATCTAACATCTAACCAAACGTTTTTATTTACGCAACATACATCAGAAAAGAAATCAGCAAAGATTATTCCTTTAGTTTGAGAAGAAAAATAACTGACATACAATATTAGGTCAGAAAATTCGCAACAACATTCACATGTAAGTGAGGTAGTGTCTATTTTCCAAACTAAAGGCAAAGTAATAATCAAATCAACGGCAATTATGAATATTACCTTGCCTTAGTTTGGAAAACAGACATTACCTCACTTACATGTGAATGTCGTTGTATACATTGCCCAAATTTTGAAAATTTTTGTCCAAGTAATGGACAATTTTTCAGCTTTGGGGATGCGACCGCATCCCCTGCATCCCCATCCTGTACGCTTATGTTTTTAAAGACCACGCAGGATTCTGCTATTGCCGAAAAAAATGACTCCAAATTTGGGTCTGTCTTTTTCATAAATCTTGACTTCGGCTCCGAAAATAACGCAGAATCTAGCTGGAGTCGACTCCGGTCAAGCGAAATTTCTGACTTCACACCATGTTCGCATGCACAGAGTAATCTTCTACATACCAAATACGCTGATAAAATTGAATATTAGGGTTTAAGAATTTGTGTTCAGGTAAGTTTGTTGGGTTAGGGTGAGAAAAAGAAAAAAAATTGTGGTCAACGACTAAGTCCGAAAATTTTCAATGGTTAAAGTTATTCCCGTGCTATAGCTTGTTGTGGGTGTGCAATACCTGACATCTAACCAAAATGTTTTAATTTACACAACACACATCAAAAAAGTAATTGCCAAACGTTATTTCTTTATTCTGAGAAGCAGAATAACTGAAAAACAATACCAGGTCAGAAATTTCGCAGAGGTCAGAAATTTCGCTTGACACCGGCACTCTGGTCCGTGACCATCTCAGCTATGCATCAATGACTTCAACGGCGAAAACTCGTTTATTGAAGCGAATCGATGGTGCTGCACCGGATCTGGGAAAGGAGATGCGGGTAATTCAAGCGGACATGTCTGCGTTTTTATTGGGATAATCCGTTAAAAGAAGTTGACATGAGGCACACACACAATATTTTTAACTAACAACAACGATAAAATTTAAAATAACTTTTAGGTTCTAGTGCTCAAGTCAGACTGTATTTTCAACCTATCTGCAAGTGAGCTACCACTACTTTTACCGAAACTGGAGGTTCAACAAGCTCAACTTATTTTCCATGTTATTGGATCTTCTACTGATAATTCTATTTTCCATTTGTCGATGTTAGCAATAGTATCGTAAATACTGAACTTCAACTAAATTGTTTATCTGAGTAGCTATAGACTAGGGAGCAGGTTACCTCAAAAGCTCAACCTCAGGCAACTCAGTACTCACTGCCAGTGGTTTTGCGGTGTTATTCAATAACTTATTACATGGTTGATATGATTATTATGGTTAACATCTCTGCTATAGAAGAGAATAGTTGATTGGGAGGTAATACTGAATTACGGTAAACTGTTTAAGGAATGATTGGTTTCTTTTTTTATGCCTTACATCAGATACATGTATGTATTGTAATAGTTTATAAAATGACTAATAAATAAATGTACATTATAATTATTTTTCTTGTGTTTCAGATAATTCGCACTTGAGTTTTGATTTACTTTGATGCTGTATAGTTCTTTAACCTCTATGCTTTAATAGCCTTGATTGATACCAAGAGATTTTCCAAGGATAATGGGCTAGATACTGTGGTTTTCATAATTTTGCCATGTACTTATCGGTTAGTGTTTCATATAAAGCATCTTGTAATTAAACTGCAAAAAGTGCTTAGGTAAATCTGTTACTTTTGGGAAGTCTATGAGTAAAAGAAATAGTTGATGCTTTCACTTCTCTGGTTAACATAAACAAATGAGTTAGTTTCCAGCTTTGTAAATTGCATTTGCGCATATTAGATATTGAATCAATCTGTTTAACTTGTTAGATTTCCATTAGCTTGTTAGCAGGAAAATGTTAGGGGAGTGTTTTAGTCTCTAATAATAACATGACATGCCATGGAAAAGCATAACCTGGTACCTCCATCGCATTTTGAGGTTGACTCACTTGAATCCAGTCCATCAACAGAAAATCAACTCCAAAACTTATGTGATGAATCGCCTTTATCAGCAGCATCACTTGCTGATCAAAGAAGCAAAAAGGTTGTTTTGCAGACGCCTGATGATTTCATAGTCAATCCCACACTACAAGGCGTAGTTTCAGACTCTGCTCCAAGGTATGAAAAATTCTCATTTCAACATCCAAATGTGCCGAGTAAATGCCATTACTCAGGGGATGTCAAAAAGGAAAGTGGTGTTCAGCCAGGTTTATCTGATGATCTATTGGGAGGTAACTACACTGTCATAAAAATGAAAATGTTAAAAGATGAAAATGAAACCCTTCGTAAACTGTTGCACACCTCTCAAGTTGTGGAAAAACCTTTAACTCAGGTAAGCTTTATTTGAATTAAAGTTGTTTTAGAACGCAGTTTCTTACTAGGTAGAACAAGAATTGCCTTGAATGCAAAGTCATTNACAAAACCAGAATTGGNCAAAATATTGCAGTTTTCAAATCGCTGAGACTTTTATTCTTAGTGGAAAGTAAAATGTGTTCTCATCAGCTACCTATCTTTTGCCAAAGAAATAGCGACAGAAAGGCATATGACTACATCAGATCTGGATTATGCCGAAAATATTCAACTGAATAACTCATGCTTTTAATGGAATCTCAAATATGAATATATTTCATGTTTATGCTAATGCTTTTCATCTACTTGTAAGAAACTCAGGTCTTAGCATATATAGCCAATTTTGTTCTTTGTTTCAAAAACTTTTCCTAAGTCTAGCTTTAGCCTTGCTTGTCTTGGGTATTGACAGTATCTCTCACTAACTGTAAAGAAATTGGCTGTTTTAACAAAATTATGGTTTTTATTTTATATAGTGTTGCAACCTCTCAGTTGGTGTGGCGTTGAATGTGCGATTCACCGTGAATGGAATGTGCACGAAGAATAACACCCATATAAATGTGACACAAACAAGCAATAATAGAGTAATCTTGTCTATTGTTGCTTGATGCCATAGTGTGGAACTTCGTGCGCTTGCCGCTTTCTGATTGTGACAGTATTAAAGCATTACTGCATAGGATATTCAGAAGTCAGAACAATGATGTTATTGGGCCTGTACCTCCTTTCTTATCTGTGACAATTAGTTCATATTCCAATATTCTCAAACAATATTGGTACATTTCATTCCTGTTAAAGTTGCGAGATGTCTGGTTCTTTATGATCAATTTACACAACTGATGCAACCAAGGTTTATTTTTTTGGCCATAAACCAGTTTTTTTTAAATGACTGAAAAAAAATTAAGTCAATTCAATCACAATGTCTAAAAATATAAACTAGTGAATACTGTTACAATGCATGGGCGTTGGAAGGGGGAGCCAATCCTCCCTGGATTTTGAAATATGTAGAAAAAAAAGTTGCTTTCTTAGTTTCAAGTGGGAAAAAATCAAATTTCACCACTTTTGGCCCCCCTTGGAAAAATTTAGGAAAACTCCCCTAGTGCCCCCCCTAGAAAAAATCCTTCCGACACCCATGTTACAGTGATTTGTAATACGAAATTATGGGACAAATGACCAAATTGTCTCTGTGAAAAAAAAGCAAGATGCTAACCTTTCACTGCATTAAGAAAATTCTTTGAAGAATAAATCTATTAACAAACTTGTTCCATCTTGAACATTTAGGATTTTTGTTGCAGTCGGTCATGTTATAATATATTTACATTATTGTTTTTCAGAAGTCTGCTGCTTCACAAATAGATATCATCTCTCACCAAGTACAATTTATTGAAAGACTGAAAAGTGACATTCTTCAACTGACAACCACTATGCAACAACGGTAAATGTTTGCACTCTATGCAAGGCTTATGCACTCCATTATCTCCATTCCAGAAGCCTTTAGGGCAGTAGTAGTTAACAATTGTCAGTAGTACTGAACCCAACAAGTTTCATACCTTCATTCACTGGACCTTTAGTAAATGAAAAAATAAATGTTTCTTTAAACATAGTATATATTTTGTTGACGCAGAGAAAGAACTGTGCATCAGATCTTTGCCAAACCGCTGAAATGGATTCACTGAACTCTGGGCTTCAATTAATCCTAGGTTAATAACCACTGCTTTAAAGCATGACAGAACAACTGTGTTTTCTTTAGTGAAACTCTTGAGTGCTTCTTGGAAATCACTTTCAGGAAAATAGATTATTTTCAGAAACTGGATTCTGCTATATTTTGAACACAGAAGATGTTTTCCATTAAAAAAAACAAACAAACATTCTTACTTGTTTGCCATCCATCGTGCTGAAAAAAAGTGCATTACCAACTAACTAAAATGGTAAAATCAGGTTATCGAATAGTAGATACATCATGTGGATCAGTCCATTCTTATTAGTTGTGTGCTAGCTCTTAGAGGTGATGTTTGTTCAAAAAATGACAAAAATCATTTCATGTTGTGTAAGCATAATTTTATGTTTGCATGTAACAAGGTGTTTAGCACACCAGCAGTGGAAAAAGTTTGAAAGTCTGTCTTATGTAATGCTTCAATTTAAAGGCTATACTTTTGCATGTTAATCAACTTACTTTGGGGTGCAGTTGTAAACATACAAACTTGTCTATGACAAATCAGTAAAGCTGCTTTCTTCTTTTGCAGAGAGCAAGAATTGTTTGAAAGTAAACTGAAGAGTGAAGAAGAAAGACAAGCAAAACTATTTCTTGAAAAAGATGTTGAGAAACTTTGTGAGAACATGCAGCTGGATGCTGAGAAATGCAGAAACTTGGAAGTTTGTGTTGCAGATTTGCAATCCACTATCGAGAGAATGAAAGAATCAAATGCAACAGTGCTTAAAAGGTTTTGTAAATATCCATTGCTTAGTTTAAAATGTTGGAATTTTTGATGTAGTATACTGCTTGTATGCTTATATTTATTGCTATTATTGCAATTTACGTGCTGTTCATGTTTCCGTGGCCATATCCATGTATGTTGCCGAATCTTTTTTTAAATTATGGTCGTCTGATCCATTACGTTAATGTTCTTTGGCCTGATTGTCATAAATTATCTGCTGCATATGAAACATTATATTGCAAAAACTTTGCTCACCATACCACTTTTCAGTCCACTATGCACATGCTTTTGCTTTGTTTCCAGCAAAATTATCGTTACTTTTAGAAATAATGAAACCAAAAACCATCGTTGATTTTATCCAGGCATGAAGATGACATTCAGTTGTTGCACAAACAACACATTGACAATGTCAAGAAATTGGAAGAAAATGAAGAAGCTGTGCGGGAGGCCATGAAAGCAGCGTTCAATGAAGAAAAACTGAACTGGCAGGAGAAAATTTCGGCTGTCAAACAAGAATATGAGGAAAAGGTGGCTAAATTCTGTAATGTATTGCTCTAATTGACAAAAATAAAAACTGGACGAAGAGACAAATTTCTAGCTGATTTTACAGTAGACTTTGCGTTTGTTTGTTCGTTCAAATTTTGGGCGTAGTTCACTGTGTTCTTCTGCTGTTTACAGCTCTGCAGGTAAGTCTCATCTTCATGCAAGGTTGCGCTAATACTTCTCAACAGGTCCAGACATTATCTTTTGAACACCACAACGAAATGCAGAGGCTTTCAGTTGAGATCAAAAGCGAACAACTTAAGCTGACCAATGAAACCACGAAATATGAACATGTGCTTCGGGAAGTGCAGGAAAGAGAGGAAAAAATGAAAATCCAAGTTGATGAACTTACTCGTGAGCTGCAGGTTTGTGTGCATGTCGACAGATACTTCTATAGCCATTTATCGTAAAATGTGAAACATTATGTTGGTTTTGGAACTGAAATGGGGATTACTAGACTTTAGGTTGACGATTTCAGCAAAAGATTTAGTTGGTTTTATTCGCCCAGGCAGCACAAATTGGAGCGCTGATCAAGCAGCAAAGTTAATTGCAAACTAAGTCGATTTAATTTTTCGCGGAGTTATTTTAGTTGGTATTGTTTCGGGGAAAAAAGGCCATGGTACTTTTCGTCCAAAACCTTGACTCGCCAACAAACATAGTACACACAGATGTTGTTGAAACGTGTGAATTGCTCCTTAACGGTTTTAAAAATCAACTGCCTTCTTGAGATCAAAGTGGTAACCAGATAAAAATACCTTCAAAAATAAGCAAAACAGCTTATCGTAAACCTCCCTGCAGTTGGGCTCAGTTGAAAAAAGAGTAAAGAAACAAACAGAATTTAGGGACTAATAAAACCATTTAAAAAGTGTTTCAGCTTTTACGGAGCCTGCATGCTTTTATGTGTGTTGTTTTGCCTGACAACGTTGTAAAAATTATTTTTTATTTTTTATCTAGTTTTTGAGACTCCTTCAATACAACATGAGAGGGAGATTTTTTCGCACAAACCTACTACTGCGCCGAACAATGTTTATTGTCCATTTTTCGTTTGTTCGCAAAGCTGTTGCTTCTGTGTCATCTTGCATCATCACTATTCATTTCGTTCTCGAGATTTTTCGTGTATGAAATGGAAGCACAATAGGTAAACCATCACATGTACTCCTACCTTTCAGAATACTAGCGACAATTTGAAATCAGCTCACTCGGAGACTGACGCTCTGTCCAGTGATTTGAATTCGGAACGTGAAGCTGTCGCCAAGCTGAAAACGTACATCGCAAAAATTCAAGCTGATGACCTTGCCCGATCCCAGTGGGAAGAAAAACGAAAAAACATCGGCATTCAAATGAAGGTGTTTTGTTTTGCCGTCTCTTTCATTCCTTTTGTAGATCTAGTCTCTGGTGGTTTGAAAATGTTGATTTTGCCTATCGTATGGTAATGTCGAAAAGGATGATTTTACCTGTCGTATGGTAATATCGAAATCGTGTATTGAATGGCATGTTTTCATCTAGGGATTGTAATCAGTGACTACCTTTCAATGCGCTCTTAATTTGAGCCTGCTGCATTGCAATTTATGCTACGTGAGTGTGTACCAGAAACAGCATTGTTTCAATTGATTTGTTTGTGTTTTCGAGGACATGTTCTTCCAAATTGTCCTCAAAACGCAGTTGACGTCGTAGTCGCAGATACTCTTCACTGCATACTCGACATTTAAGTGTTTATAATTTGTTGTTAACAATATTTGTTTTTCGGTGTAGTTTATGTCACATGTTGTTTTCAGTCGCTGGAACAAGACAAGGAGGAGTTGCTTAAAAAACTCGAACTTCTAACCGTTCGCTTCAACGCGGTCTCGAAAATTTTGGAAATGCAAGAAACGGCAATTGCAGCACATACAAAAGCAATTTCTGATCCTATAAAGTACGTATACTTTTCTCTGTTCGCGTAAGCGTAGTTGTCCCATGACGTAATCCGCGGGATCTGTTGATATCTCATCTTTGCGTATCCATGACTTTCTGTAAATAAATTGTTTCACTGTGCGTAGGCCAACTGCTCTAGTGTCGTTATTTCTGATTTTGCAATCAACTAACACCCTGCATCATCCCGTCGACAGTTTCCTTTTACACTTTGCAAATGATGTGCACTTTTGCCACAGTCAAAACAAAGCCGGGGTTGTAACGCAACAATGGCGATCCAAAGTTTTTGAACTTATGGTCCAATGCAAGTCGCAAGAAATAATCAACAAAGAACAATTATCAAAACATCAAATCGACGTCAATATTCTCAAGTCTCAGCTTGAAGGTAAGTTGTGCTGTTTGTGCCAACGATCTCTATGAGGCGAATTGAGTTTACAATTGTCGATCGTTTCGGATTAATCGTAGAAACGATGAAAAACTCTCCTAAAAAGAGTCGTGTCAACTTCGGTTAAAGAACTACTGTGTTCTGCATCGGTACAGACATTTCGCTACAGCGACGACGCTTATAAATTTTCGGTTCACACCGCGATGCAGCATTTTTGCCAGTTGAAATATTTGTACCTTGCGTGACATTTTCCACTGAGACTCACCAGTAGCTTGAATCGTCTGGGTTCTGTCTGAAACATCAGCTGGAGTAATTGAACCAGTGGGGGTAAGTGTTCACGAAAATGTTCTCAGATGCAAAGATAGCTGCTGCTTTGACTGCAAGTATCAGTGTCCCTATCACATTAAAATCGGCCATGTGTATGAAACGGTGTCTTGTCAGAACTCTGCCATTACAAATCTTGTGGAACAGCCTTATCGCGCTGAATTCCTTACAGCGTTTATTTTGTTTAATCAAGCCAGGCACCTCAACTCGTTAAATTGCGTTTTAAAAGTAAAATGGGGCTTTATATGCAATAAAGCACACAACCGCCTTGGTTTCTGCAGACCAGAAACGCCAGTGCGCCATCCTGACCAGTCAGGTCGAAGACGTGGACGCACAGCTTCAACTGAGATCGTACACTTGTCAGGCCTTGACCGAAGCCAATCACGAGCTGAAAGAACAAGGGCAACTGCTGAAGTCGAAATTAGATGAACAAGGTTGTTTACACCTGGTTTCTTTGTTTTTAGAATCATTAACGCCGCATTTTTTGTCTTGTCATTAAAAGCGACTATTTTGTCCGCTCTTACCGTTTATCTCACTATGGCACTTTGTTGAGATTATTTGCTTTGGGCGTTGTTTCCTGTTTTGAAAAAATGGACGTTATGCTGCTTATACATTTGGCTCACCAAATGGCGGGATCCTATAAAGTTTTTCTGTTACGCTATTTCTTAAAATTTGTCTCAGAATCGAAGTTAACGAAATGTACGTACACACCATACAGTACAGAGAGAGCGCGAGCACACACGCAAGCTGTGTTTGAAGCTACGCTTGAAAATACGCCAGTGATGATAGCGATCTCTCGTCGACCCAAAGGAAACTTTAAAGACATCAGTTATTTGAAGTCACCGGATAAAGATGCTAGATGAACTCTTTTGACTCTTTTGGTGTGCTTGTACTCTTTTGATAGAAAACGCATGTAGAATTTTTTCGCACTAAAAGCAATTTGATTTTGAGCAACATATTCACACGTAGTGAGTGGTTCAAACACATCTTTTCAACAAAACATCCTGCTTTGCTTGAGATAAGCTGGGTCAAGAGTTTAAAATGCTCGTCAAAGAAATACGCACCTGCTACCCTTTCTTGACCCCATCGGACATTGCAGCAGTACAGGACTCAAGCACCCCGCCTCACTTGCATCTGCATGTTTGTGTTCCTTTACCAATTCACCAAACTTCTTCCACGTAGGTACTACGCACAGCTAATTTTTGGAACCGAACACTTTTGTCAATTCTAGCAAATCATTGCGACTTTTCATGCTCGACTTGTGGTCACGCTTGATTTATTTCGAAATGTGTTGAGGAGTCACGCTTGATTTATTTCGAAAATGCGAAATGTGGTTTATTTCGAAATGTAATGTGTTCTTCATCAGAATCGGCTTTTAAGGACGTTGTACAATTTATCCGAAACATCAGTTCATCTTGTGAGAAATCTTTCGAAACCAACTTCACTAAAAGCATGGAGCGGTGTTTAAGACTGGAGCAGAGATTAGCTTTTGCTAATAACAGGTAAGCCATGAAAGTATATTTTTATTGTGCTGAATGCTGTGTTTGTTGCAAAATGAGCTGCTCGTCTCTCAAAGGAAGGACAGTTTTATAGAAATGTTTTCTATCGGTGAATTCAGCGATGATCTTTGTATGTAGGTTCACATTGAAATCAAATTCCACCCATTGCATCAGTTTCTCTCCCTATATGTGTGTGTGTGCGCGCTCGCGCGCGTGTCCCAGGTGGATACCACAGTGGTATGACTTTTCATGCAGGACTGTTCAGATTCAATATGTTGCAAAAATTTGTTGTCTCCTTGTTGCTGGTTGATCAAAAACAGCTCATTGTGTCCATTCAGACTGCGAACAGTGCAAGACCTTCTTGCTCGGAGAGACACTATGTGGAGAATGCGACTGCAGAAGACCTATAATGGCAGTGCTGTGGTCATACCCGAAAAGGAGACTCAAGAAAGGTGCTTTTCAATCATAACTGTTTGGACGTTACAGTGTTAGTTTGAGAGCGTGCACATGCCACAATTCTTTCGTACTTTACCTGGCCTTGACCAGGGTTGGACTCACTTCGTGTCCTCTCTGGATGTAGTGTTGTACCAAGTGTTACGGGTTGGCGATCAATAGTGGTAAGAAAGTATCTATAACCCTGTGGTTCTACGCCAGGGGTGTGCAACAGGCGCACCGCCGGTCACAACCCGGCCCGCCAAGCCATTTAGTGTGGCCCTTGCCAACACTGATTTCTCCCACTCTTTCCCATATTTCCCACACACTCTGATTCATTGTGTACATGAAAAAACTAAATTTTTCGTGTGGCCCAGCTAGATGTCTGAAGTTGGTTATATG
>JGI24021J15306_10009970_pt1 | contig 11757 bp, 8 predicted proteins | sample Ectturendosymbi1_FD_15306 | JGI IMG/M metagenome (IMG submission 15306)
GCGCGTGTTCAACCAACTGCACCACTCAGCCGGTATATATCCTACTTCGTTACATAAAAACATCGGCAACACTGCGTCAGGACACCGATGTGACAATGGAAACATGCGAAGTGGTAACACTCTGTTCTTCTAAATAAACTGAAATAGTTATAAGCGTTGGTTTCGGCGAGCAGACGCTTTAGCCAGCCAACCACAACTTCTGTTTCTCAGCGCTGTTTTGCTGTATGTATTTCAGGGCCCGCAAAGGTGGTTACGTGACGCATAATTTCTTATGAGTGGCGACATATTTCACGAGACAGAAATTTTCTTGCCAGAAATAAATCATACAATGCACGAGTAAATTTCAGTCAGTCCACCAACGGGGCTGATTTTCTTCTGACCAGTCCAAAATACCCGCATTTGTTCTTGGGAAAGGCACATAAAACGCACCTAAACATTCATCTTACCGACTTTGCATCCTGTAAGCATCCAGCAACAGCGTACCGCTTATCGATTAATAAAAGTCTATTTTTTCTTCCAGCATGATTTTAGGCATCTCGTTTTTTATTATAACTTTATTAACCAGGGCTAGAAAGCTGGAACTCAAATTTCAGGCTCCGGCACCAGTATGATTTGGTCCATTGAAACTGAAAACTATTGTATTACTTGTACAACTCGCTTGCCCCACAAACTAGGGCTGTGGAACTGGCACCCAAATTTCGGACTCCGGCTCGATAATCTAGAAGTTTTGGGCTCTAGCTCCAGCGGTCCAAATTTGCCTGGGCTCCGGCTCCAAAGCGACACGTAGAAGTCGGAATGTTACGTCTCACAGGGACAGGCGTGGATCCGCTCTTGCTCAAAAGCGCAACCGGGATTCACTCATAGTGAGCGGAATCGATCTCACAACCTCTCGATGAAAAAACTAGCATCGCATTACGGCGCTAACGTACTTCACAGTTCGTAAAAGGCTACACAGTCGACATTCCCAGTGGCATGTTTAAAGAGACATCAGTTGGACACTTACACATGTACTAATACTAAAACATACAACTACGACATCGTGGTCGAACACAAGAGAGCCACTAATTCTTGTGACGTCGTCGCACACTTGCGTACCTTTGTCGTCCCTTTTAATCCCGGCCCTCTTGTTTCTCGCCTCCTCAGCCAGTGCTCTCAGCTGCCTCTCCTTTGCCTCCTTTTCCTTCGACGCGATTTTTCGTTCCACTTGGGCGCGCATTTCGACCGCCTCACGCGCCTGAAGAGAAGTGATCGTGTGAAAACGAGGAAAGTTCACGCAGAACACACGCGCTCGCTTTCACTTTCTACACTTAAAATTTTGCGTTGTTTCTTTTCAAATCTTAACCATTATAAATATTACTTTTGTTTTCGTTTTCATGCATGAAGGGAAAGACGGCTAAAAACTTACCATAAACAGTATAAACCAAACTTTCACCAACGCAGGCAACCGTCATCTATTCTATAATAGCATTTTTCAAACCTACTTTACGATCGGCAATGTAAAGAGCTTCAGCGAGTTTGGCGAAGTTCTCATTGATGTGAACGCTTTGAAGACCACGTCCGTCAGCAGCTAGACGCTTGTCAAGCGGGATAGTGTGACCCTGCAGATAAAAAACAAAGAAATCGTGAAACGGCATTGGCGGCCACGGGCTTAATGTTTAGGCGAGTTTCTTCACCAGATTTCACAACCACAAAATTTGAAACATGCATTTTGATATAAAGATGCATCACCTTGGGATTCTTCCAGTTCGAAATGCACGGAGGGACTTTCCAGTCTTGTTGCTCTTTTACCGTCAGTTTTCTGTTGGGCGAATGCATCACTGGAGCCGGGGGGCTTGGGGGGCCTTGGGGCAACTTTCGGTTTGTCCTGGAATGAAAAGAAAAGAAATTACATCGCTTGAAAGTAATTTAAATCGGTTTTCTAAAGTTAAACAAACAATGTAGACAGAAGATGATTTTGGACAACATGCATATAAATATGGTCAAGAGCGAAGAATGATAAAAAACTTATAAAATTCAATTTGATGAAACAACACAGTTTTGCCAAACAGCATCAGATGTAACATATTCAGAGAAAACGCAAAAAAAGCTTTACTTTTGGAGACTCACTTAAACTTTGGCGGTTCCATTGGATCTTTCTGCATCTCTACCATTCTTATAACGCGCTGCTTTGCGCCGGAGTTGAAGGCAACACCTTGCTGAGAAGGCGTATATCTGCGGACAATGACGTGAAAAATCAACACCGCACTGTGCATGGTCTCGGTAATGGCAGCAAGGTCTGCGATTCTGCAATGGTCAGCTTGGATAATCGTGTATCATGCAGCACAGATCAGCTGCTATGAGGTAAAATATCTAAAATCCAGCTGCCGTACAGCCATTTGTAGACTGAACATGCGTTATTGTGCTTGACCGTTTTACCAGGTGAGCTTTCGACTTGCTTTGTGTTGAACCCATGTGCCCTTTCTTCCCCCACAGGTCCCTGGCAATCAATCACGTTTAATTGAAAAGAACTGTCACGAACACTCGATGGCTGATGAGCCCAGCTGGCAATTCGCCCGATAATTTTAGGCGTGCCAACAGCAGCAACATTGCGAAAAGCTTCTACTATCATTGATCCATCTTAAAGCATAGTTATTCATCCTCTTAAGTTTTGCGTACGACAGAGTACGACGGATCACTACCAAGTTCTTAACGTTCTCATCGTTCAAAACTCCTGATAAACCGAACAAAAAGGTTGTATAAAGTCTGTTGCAAGCGTTAGGAAACAAAAATTTGACCGAGTAAGTAAAATTATTGACTTAGTAAAGTAAAATGTAGAACATTATCAATAAAGTTAAACCTTAAAATCTCATTTCATTTCTTGTAATTACCCGCAGCTACTTTCACCCGAAAAAAACATGTCTTCTTTTGTTCGATGTTTCGTGATCCAAACGACACACCAGACCAGCCGTAATGTCGGTCCTAATTTGTCAGCTGTCAATTGAGATTAGGTAAAATCAAGTAACACTGTCAGCGGAAGAAAAACAAGCGCCAGAAGAAAAACACGTATTCCAGAATGGCCAGCAACCGATTGTTTAATCGGCAAAGAAAAGCACAAAAAATACCTGATGTACTGTGCTGGAGCTCGTTGTTCTGCTCGTTTCACCGGCATCGCAGCAGAAACTTTCTCGTTCGTAAGTTTCTCGAGCGCTCGACGTGTAGCTTCTGTTTGCTGAAAATGATGTGCAATACGAAACATAAAAACTAATCATGGAATATTATTCACTTCACTGTTGAAATCATAGCTTTGTTGCTTTTGCTACACTCTACAGACGGAGAACGAGCTTATGCCGATTTTTAACGAAACGAAACCACTCACTTGATTGCTAACAGACTTCGCTACCTCTACCGAAATTGTACTTTTGTGCAAAACTTCAATTTCGAGTCTTGTATCAGTTCGCTAGCACCTACATTTCGTTAAAATAACGTTACCAAACATTCAAACATATGAGAAAAAGTACGTAAAATGAAGTTAAAAACTTAGGTCATTCTATGTCAGTTAACACCACAACTTATGATTAACAATTGCACTATTGCACAAGTTCGCTGAGTGCAAAAGACCTCTTTAATAGCATCTTCGTCTGGTTTTTGCAGATCAGGATCATCTTCATCCAATATTTCTTTCGGAACCAGTTGGTGGAACTTGCTGTGGACCACTCTGTCCTTGGTATGTCCTTGTCTAGCAATCGCATCATAACGGATCTTACCATCTGAATCCAGCTGCACAGCCAAAGCCTCTTTCTTCTTTTTATTTTTGCCCATTGACTAAAAAAATGATGCAAGTGGAAGCCGTTAGAACGTGCCAATTGGAAAGCAAACATTTGAGGCTATTTTCTCTTAAAACATTTGCCCTTGCGGTGATGTGCACTAATTATTTTTCAAACAGGGCAACGACAGACAAGGGAAACAGTTAAGCAAGCTGTGATGTTTAGTTAGATGTGGAAAAAACAATGTGGTAAGCATAGTGATATGAAACAAAAGAGTATAAGTCAATTAAGATTAATAGAATAAATACAATAACCGTTTGGCAGTATTGACACATAATGCGTCAATTTTTTTACCCTTCTGTCAGTATCCAAGCATGGTGTCATGGAAAATGGGGCAGAAATACTCACATCATGACTCTTGAGTTTAAATTTCATTCAAGACCATGTAGTTTAAGATTTGCCACACAAACAAGGTAAGCTTGTTTTAAAAGATATTTTTACACTCACAGACCAGTTTCTGCCTTTTTAATTTGAAAGGTTGATGGTTCGTGTTTTTCCTGTCGAGCTACATATATTAGTGGAAGTAGCCTAACAACACCAAAACATTCATAATTAGTTTGCAAAGTTGCCACCATTGTCACAAACTACTGGTCAACTCAGCAAACCCTTTATGTGATGAATGCAAGGCAAATTGGTAAAAAAACAACTTATTATCTAATGCAAAGAAGAAATATTTACAACAGAAGCAATTGTGAAACAAGCATCAATGTCAGAAGTATAAATAATACTGTAGTGCATAGGTTCTCAAAGTGGGGTCTGTGGACCCCCAGGGGGTGAAAAAATTGGTGTTTGGGGGTCTGTCAAGTGATAAAAAATCAAGAAATTAAGAGTGATGAACAGTTTGAAAATATGTCCGCTGTAAACTTAATCTCTCCTTTGGCTATTTGCTGTTTTGTATTCTTGAGTACGTAGTCCAACTTATTTGGACGTTTTGAGCATGAGCATCACGGTAATATGAAACATCCATGTTATCTGACTGAAGTTGGTTGAAAATTGTCATTGTTACTACACAACTACAAAAGTCAACAGAACAATAGACAAGTTAGCCATCTCTTAGTATAAGCACATGTTAGCTATAACCAGGGCTACCATACCGTCCTTATTTGTAAGGTTTGTCCTTAGTATGAAAGGGACTCTCTTGGAAAACTTCAGTATACTTACTTCTTAAATCTAAGACATGTACTTAATTTGGGCTTGCGTCCTTACTTTATGTAATTTTCAGCAATAATGTCAGAAAGCGACCTGAAGCAGCAAACGATTCAGAATTGTATTTCTACTTTCCTGGCCAAAAGTTCTAGGACCACCATGTAAAAAATGAACATTTCATGTTAACAGGTTGTATGAGGCTGCCGTATTCATCTGATAGCTTGTTAGTTGTTACAAGCACTTTTATTGAATACAATCTCATACATGCAGGGGTGTAGTGGGGCAGGAACGCATGGGAATGGCGTGCCTACATATTTTTCATGGTTTTCTTTAAAGTGAGTTTGAAGCTGTTTTACAATGGCGTTTACACTTACGCTGACGTTTGAATGAAAAAATATGCCAATAACTGTCATTTTATTCTGGTCGTCCATATTTTTTAGTCCAAATCGATGGTAGCCGTGGCTATAATCTCAGAGGCAAGAACAGGCAGTGAGAGCAAAAAGAGCTGGACGGATGAAAGATCCATTTTGAACTGACCTAAACGACGTTAATGACAAAGAAGACTTTAATGAAACTCTTAGATTTGTGTGCCAATAGGGGAGGCAAGATGAAATTCTCTTCAATCTAGCTGTCTTGTTTCTGGACTTCTCAGAATCTCAGTTACAAACTTGCAGTACAGTGGCTTATGGTGGCATCAAAAGTGAAGTCCTTCCTTTTACTACTACTGCAGCCCTGTTGCCACAGACGGGGATTTGTTTGGCTTAGCCCTCCAATTTGAAATTTGAAACATTACAAATCAGAGAAGTTTTTGTAAATTTTTAGAATGTCAAGCCCCCCTGCACAAACGTAAAGCCCCCTTTATCAAAGACTTTCTGGCGACAGTTCTGTATCAGTGTGAGGTTAGTTTTTCAAATTTGGTTAAAATCAAACCAAAATATCAAAACAGAATGGATGTTTGACCAGTTTTCTCCGTCCAAAATCAAGCCTAGAATATCAAAGCCTGTAGGGAAATGTTGTCAGGAGCATAAATCTCGGTCAACCTCAGATGAGTCTGTTTTGGAGACAACAGCACGAGTAAAAGAGTTGTTCATTTTGTTAATGTGTTGCCAGCATTCTGATGTTTATGCGTTGTTTACAATATTCGGGGGTCTGCAAAAAATAAATCAATGACTTAGGGGTCTGCGAGATGAAAAAGTTTGAGAACCGCTGCTGTAGTGTATTGTGCTGTTGCAAATAGTTTAGTCATTTTATTGGCTGCAATTGAACCAATGTCACTTCATGGAATGAACTGCAAATAGAGTAGTGTATGCATGCAATTACCAACGGAAATTGAACAACAGGAATTTCAGGAAATGCTCCACCATCTCCAAAGTCTCTCTCTGCTCTTGGAATGAATCCTTTTCGATGTCCATATGGTGGAGGCTCGAATTTCATAGTTATAACAGCCTTGGAGGTTGGTTGCACAGGTTCAAGCTGCTCAAATGTAACCTGTGTCGGTTCAGGAAGCAAACTGCAACAGAAGGATATATTTTGTCAAACATTTAATGGCTCTTCAGAACAAGTTCGCACACCATTAAAGGCTTGTAAACAATGACAAATAACATCTACTATTAAGAAACAACCAGCATAACCTAATTAAGATTCAACAAGAATGTAGCAAAAGAAAACTCAGGAGCAAGAAACAGCCACGGGCCATGCAAACTTTATTTTTCAATACACATACAAAAAATATATTTTAACTTTTAACCAGAACACTATTGCACTGCACTACCAACACTCTGGGGGAAATTGAAAGAAAAATCTGAAATGAACCTGCAACTCTATGACTTTCACCCACCCTTGCTTCAGTTCAAGGAATGATTCTAGCATATCTCGTATCATCTGCAAACCCAGCATAACTCATCCCAAACGACTTTAGCTATTAGCTAAGGAACAATGGGTAATTAGATATGATGTTTATATCAACATAGCAAAAGAATTCACCTCAAAACAGAAGTACTANCCTTAAAGACACTCTAGCACTGGTAGACTAACCTTCCACCACGAAGGATAGATACATTATAAGGGCGATGGCTAGAATGAAGAAAATTAAGGCAATATCACAGCAAAATGATATGGATTTCTCAACCCTGCTAGGCTGCACAGCAAGCACACTGGGAGAATGTTCTATAACATTTTTTATTTCATGCTAGTTGAGTTGAGTTTGCTAAGATCAAAGCAAGTCATTCAACGTGCGGCCCTCATTAATATGCCATTCAATGTGTGGCCCTGGTGAAGACAGTGACATGATTTTTGGCTGTGCAAGCCATTTGGGTTGGACATCGCTGCTCTAGCACAACCGACTGGTTAGTTATGGAGTTACAAAGTGATGCAAATTAGTAGATCAATGCATGATTTCAAAGTAAGATATGTGTTATCATTTACATTCAGTCTGCAAAAAGAGTAAACCCATACGCAACCCACATATTGTGGTATGGATCAGATAATTATCTGACCCACATCCATCCCAGCCTCCAAGCATCTCAACCCATGCCTACACAACCCCACTGCACACAATCAGTCACTGACTGCAAACTAAGAGTAAAATGCCTAATGACCAACAATATTGGTTTATTTCATGAAGATTCTTTGATGGTTTTGGAACATAGCTGATAAGCACAGTCTTGCTTGTGCTTAACAAGAGGGGAGACACTGCTACAATCAGTACAGAGCTGAACACAGCCTACACAAGACACAAAATAGTCACAACAACATCTGATTGATACTGCAAGTTATATTTTCCCACAGCTATATTCAGAGTGCAGGACATTTGCAAAACACTTACAACATCTGCATTCGCATACAATTTCACCATGTTTTACTTTTGTTCAGGTCAGTTATTATAGATTGTTTAGCTTCAAGGAGTCATATAATGCAGCTACCAACATACAAGCAGCAGTATAATTCACAGCTCACTTCTTTGCGGTCTAAACAGTGATGCATCCACTGACAGTCATGTTACCAGTAGATAAACTAAAAGGCTCACTAGTATTGCTGCAATCAGAAAGCTTGAGCGGCAAGTGCACAAAGCTTCACACTGTGGCAGCAAGCAACAATAGAGATCACCCGACAAGATCACTCTATTATTGCTTGTTCACGCCACATATATATGTGAGTGTTATTCTTCACACACAACCTGTTCATGGTGAATTGCACATTCAATGCAACACCAACCGATAGGTTGCAACAACATCCCCTCCTTTTTACAACAAACCGCACCGATCGCACATTCTTTTTGTGAAGGTTGCAGCCAGCACAACCTTCACATCCTAGTCACGGCACCATTTTGTTGTGATCGGGAAGCTCAAGCAGCAAGTGTGCAAATCTTCACACTGTGGCAGCAAGCAACAATAGAGATCACTCGACAAGATCACTCCATTATTGCATGGTCACGCCACATATATATATGGGTGTTATTATTCACGCACATCCTGTTCGTGGCAGGGTTGATTGATTTAAATCAAGCAATAAAAATCAAAAATATCATGTCGTTTTAAAGCATTGTGTGATGTCTGTGCCACATTTAATTAGCATTTTAATAGGTTTTCGCTTAGCCTATACAGTAATAGTGCAGAAGGCAAAGAGTTCTTAGAATGACACACGATAAAACCACTTGAAGTTTTATCAATCACAGCAACTGCGAGGTCATAGATTATATGTCATTTAATTGCAAAAATCACATGTGGACTGAAATCTCTAACTCTTGCAGATTCAGAAGTCACAACTATTACAATGCCACAAGTTTGAAAGTGCAGGCTGGCAAAAAGCAAGCCTGTAGTCAGGCTTTGAGATTTGGATGGCAAAATTTATTGTTATGGGGACAAGGTTTTTGTTTTTATTACGGTATATGTTTAAAACAAACTTTTCTGGGCACACAAAAATTTAGGGACACTGCCACTGAATGACCCCCATGGCTATGGGCCTGGCATAAAGTAAAAGTTACACCTAAATTCCAGCAAATATGTAGGCTGTTGACGGTGGAAACATTAATTTTAGAAGATATTTTTGAATCAGATTTATAATACCACATGTATTATAGGTTTTCACTATTTTATGCATGTAAGTTACACTTTTGTAAAAGCTGAACTAATGAAAGCTGCATTGCAATATTAACAATAGACTTCACACCAAAAAGGCTGGCAAGCTTATATTTTTGTACAAGCTTATTAACATGCCATAAGTGTTAATAAAGTTGATGAAGTGATGGTTTGAGTATTGTCATTCCAATAAATCATTTTGAAGACCAGTACTGATGTTATGAACTGATTTGATTTGAGTGTAATGGATGAAGTTGATGAAGTGATGGTTTGAGTGTTGTCATTCCAATAAACCATTTTGAAGACTGGTACTGATGTTATGAACTGATTTGATTTAAGTGTAATGGATAAGTACAAAGTAAGTTTGAATGAAAGTTCAGCTGAATTCTAGTTGCTATACCAAAAGAAACAAAGCATAAAAAGTTATATTAAAACAAACTCTTTAAAATTAAAAATTACTACTTGTTAGGTGGCCACCCTCAACACATTAAATTTAAAAAATCATAAATCAAAAAAATCAGATTTTTTTTAAAATCATGATTTTGATCAACCCTGTTTTGTGGTGAACCACACATTCAACACAATTCCAACCAAGAGGTTGCAACAGTATTACACTAAAATGCATCTGAAGGGAATTGCAAACTGGAAACTCTGCATAACATGTTGAGCTTTTGCATGGCTATCTTCATTTTATTACACTCTCATAAAACAAAAATCATTCTCTGTTGTTTTCTAGCTTATTTAAAAGTACACACAAGTATTATATTGGCAAATACAACGAATAGTTTCATTATTTGAAAGGTGATGGCACAGCAACTGTTTTAACAAAACAATATTAATTTTCACACTGCAGTTCATCAGCAATGGCAATTGATAGCCTGGAAAAATCATAAACATAATCCCCAACAGCACAGACTACTGGTTACCTGGATAATGTGGCCATTGTGGATTTCACACACCAAACGTCTTCACACGGCAATCTTCGGTAGCACTCTTCAGTTCTCAGTTTTGTAAAGTAGATATTTTGAATGCTTACATAAATATTTACAACCTAGTAAGTCTGGTGAAGATAACAAATGCAAAAATTACAAATGCACAATTAACCCTCTGAATTGATTTAATTCATCTGCAGTTGTGTATTTGCCAACATAAGTCATGTCACAAACCTGGGATTATTTTTTTGCTGAGACAATGAGACATTTTGATCAATTGTCACATAATAGTATTAAAACTCACCATAGCAGTATTCGCTTGCCTACATTTTTAGACATTGTGACGAATTAACTAACATTTTTTGTCATTAAAAAAAAATTTCAGTCAATGACCAACAAATGACCAAAAAGATAAACCCAGTTTCAAAAATCACTGCAGTGCAACCAACCAACAAAGTGACATATGTAACTAACATATAACTTTGCTAAACTTAGACATATGTAACTTGCAAAGCTCAAGGCATGCTGAGGCAAAGCTATCGCAATGCAATGGGGTCATTTCATGTTAACTGATCCAGCAAAACAGATTTTGTCACACAACATCTCAGATTTTGCTCAAATTTTCACAAACAACTTTTTATGCTGATATCAGCAAACTAAAGTTTTTGAAAATCAGTTGAGGTTTCATGAAGTTATGGGTTCTACAAGATGGCTTATTTGCGGTCAACAAAGCAGAATGAATACTATTGGAAATAATCACTGAACTTCAAAATCAAATTACAGACGACTCCAGTTAATTGCATATTGAGTAAATGCATAATCTGCTTTATTGCATAGGATTCTGGAATCCCAAAACAAAACCATGCATATGTGAAGAAAATCGTCTGTTTAATTGCATAAACTTTAATCACATAAACTGGATATTCGCATTGAAATGTTTTCATGTAGATTTGTATCACTTAATCACATAGTTCACTTCAAAGAAGTATAAAGCGCACTACAGAGGAAAGCTGCGGTGCCATTACTTCGATTAAGCAACTGTCCTATTGGGGAAGACCAGAAAATGAAATTACCGTATATACTTGCTTGTTACCCGCACTTTTTTTACCTGGAATGTGGCCTGTATTTTGCCTGCAGCTGATACGTGCAACATACCCAGAGGGACAAGGTTTTCGCATGAGCTATCACTGAATTTCAGTCATCCAGTCAAACCGCAAATGCCATTAGGCAATGGGCGAAAGTAGGCGCAATTAGCAGAAGTAGGGCACTATCATGTGCTTATAGATGAACTTCAAACATTTCTTAGGTTTTGAACAATAAAATTGACTTTCATTGCATTTGCCTGTAAAAATCAATATTTTGTGGTCGATTGATCGTGCAGGGTCTTCACCAGTGAAAAGGTCAATTGACCTGTGGCTTATTTGTGAATAACTCTTGATTCTCGGTATATGGTTAAAATTTCTGCTGTGGCTTATCTGCGGATGTGGCTAATAAGCGAGTATATATGGTACAACCTTTGGCCAAGATGCCAAAATCAACACCGCACGTCCAAGCTCAAACAGTGAATTTCCAGATTCAACTGATTAGATGGCAGTTTTGTTAACTAATTGGCCTTACAGAACAAAATAGTTCTAGTGTCAGTACACAACTTTTGTTGTGCTCTTAACACTTTGAGAGCCGGCGTACGATATATTCGTACTTCAATTTTGGCCTAAAAAACAGCAGTTTTCAGTTGCCTTACCAACGCCCTAGCTCCTCCGCCGATTGCGCTAGAGAGCTGTTGAATGGCTCAAAAGAATC
>JGI24021J15306_10009972_pt1 | contig 11756 bp, 7 predicted proteins | sample Ectturendosymbi1_FD_15306 | JGI IMG/M metagenome (IMG submission 15306)
ACAGATGGGTCAACAAGTTCAGAACCCATGGGACTGTGCATAACCTCAATCGTAAAGACACTAACAGACAATCACACTCTGGACGACCGAAATCATCAAGGCCACCACACAACGTTGCTGCTGTCAGAGACTGTTGTCCACAGTCCAAGCAAGTCTGTGCGTCGGCGAAGTCAGGAGTTTGGCATCAACCGGGAGTCCGTGCGAAGAATTTTGATCGGCACTTGGTTGATGGAGAGGGGTCATCAGGGTCCTCCAATGGTTCCAGCAGGATGGTCCCACCCCCAACACCTCAAACGAAACATTGGCATGGCTACAGTAGCATTTCCCTGACCGACTGATCAGCCGCAGGTGTGACCCACAGTGGTCGCCACATTCACCCAACTTGAACCCCCCAGATTTTTATATGTGGGGATACCTTACGGACAGGGTGTATGGCAACAACTCCCAGACTATCCCTGACCTGAAGACAGCAATCACAGCAGTAATAAGAGCGATCCCAAGGGAGGAATGCAGGAGAGTCATCGAGAACTTTGCCCACTGGATCCAAATGTGCCTGCAGCGCCAGGGAGCTCATTTGGAGCACATTTTTTGAGCGCCAGTGAAACAGAGTTTTTGTAGTACAGACTTGGAACTTTGGAGATGTCTGCTACACAGGCTTAACCTACTATAGCTGAAAGTTTTGTGTCAATCTAAATAAAATTTTGGAAGTTATTCAATTTTTGGTGATGACAGTTTTTTTGTGTCGCCCTGTAGAAAATGTTGCAACAGCCCGACATTGGATAATTAATTGTCCTTCAAGAATTTTTTCCACGCATAACAAAATAGACTTTTGTGGCCCACGGCAAATTTATGTTGATCAACTTGGACCTTCGAGCTTTCTGAGTTGTGCAGGCCTGCCATAAACAGTATAGCTGTTGATAATTATATATGATACATCAACAAACTCAGCTGCTGGTTTTTATGCCTTTGACTGGTTGATATGTATCCCACCCTTGTCATCCCATATTGTTGTGGGTGTGGGTCTAACTATCTACAGTCTGTATGGGTAACATGATAATTCATCATCGTCTGCACTGTTTGCTATTGCTTGTGTCACATGTCTTAGGTTTCCACTGTGCACATCTTCATTATAGCATCATGGCTGTTTCATGAAATTTTGTTTGTAAACCCACATTTAATGTGATTATGGTGATGGCAATTGGCAGCAGACTGAAGCCTGAAATTTGCTTCTTGCCAGGGTGGCTAAGATGAATTCTCTTGCCCAAGGAGTCCTATGGTGATTCACTCAGTGGTTGTGGGTTGAACACCCAACCTTCCAACTGAGAGGTAGATACTCTACCACTGACCTATTGCTGCCCACACATTGTCTTTGACTTATATAACCCATGTGGTTATCTTTCTTCTTCATTTATGAATTCCTCAACTTCCTGTGTGTTACTTGCAATATGTACATTTTGCATCTCCTCTGCTATTGTATGTATGTTTTTTGTTTCAACAACTGATGACTTGCTCCACAACAATAAAAGATTTGCTCCACATATGTCACTACCAATCTCAATGTGTAGACCTCGCCCAATTTGCTAATTGTGCTCGCAAATTCTCTCACTGAACACTCAATCATAAAATGGCAAAATATTGCAAAAAACAAGATTATACTGATTTTGTCTATTTTACATTGATTGTTTCTTATAGGTTACTGCAAATTGTAGAGATAGTTTGTTATTCTAATTGAAAAATATCTTAAAACTTTTTAGAAGATTGGAAAGGAGAAACACTTATGGCTAACAAGTCCTCTACTGCTAAAGAAAGAAGAATGTCTTCTCGATCAAACAGGTTAGTTTGAAGTATGTTGTTACTGAATATTTTTGCACTAAATAAAAGAAAAGCAATTTTGCCTTTCATGCATTCACTTTGAGACATCTGTAAATGCAAGTCTAAATTTCAAGATTTGACTTTTTGAAAATTTCAAGATATGTCTTATCAAAAACTAGAGATCATTGAAGCCCATCCCAGAAATGTTGGTAGCCCATTTTTTCATTTATTCAAGATCGATAAATTTTCTTACATCATGTTGAATATTACAGTGCTAGTTTTGGACCTGAGTAGGTCATTTGCATAAGTCTAGAAAAAGTCAGGAAAATGTCTGAAAAGGTCTGGGAGGATGTGTGCTAGCCATTAAGTATAGCACCTGCATATGTATGGCACTAGCAATTTCTTTTTTGTAGTGTTCTATTTTTTATCTGTCATTTAAATGAGTCAGCTTATTATAAGTTTTGAATTCAATGAAATGCATTCACTATTGTCCTGCCTTTTTTTAAACCAGCATGCTTGTTCATCACATTTTCGAAGAGTTAAGAACTAGGAAAAACTTGTGTTGATATCTTTTATCTCTTGAGTTTGCATAATTCCGGTCAAATAATCAAGAACATGAACTATAGTGAATTGAGACACATATCAAGAAAAATTTTTTTGATTTTCATGAATGGAATGTTGGCACGTTACAGTGCAAAAAGTAGAGTTGTAATCATTAATATCCCAAAGGTATATACCTGCACTTTTTGATTCCTGTAAATCGTTGGTGTGAAGATGATTCATTGATGTTGATAAAGGTTCTGCACACCCATAGCAATTAATATGGTCAAAATTCTGACGTGGTCTATAAGGCACAATACTGATGAATGGTCATTGAATGGCTTATTTTCTTCACAAGGCGCAGCAGATTATAAGGTGCAAAAATCTTCCACAAATCCATTAAAGTCTTCATCTTCAGTGACTGAGTTAAACACTTGCATGGTTTTGACATCAAGTATGCCCAGATCCCTCTTGTCATTATCTGAGTCAGTCTTTGTCAATGAATACATAAGGCGCACTGTTAATTTTTGACAAAAATTAAAGGATTGTAAGCGTATGTACCTTATAGTCAGAAAAACAAGGTATCATCTCTGCTTTTGAGCATACCTACATTTGAATACAGTTTGTTTAAAGAAGGATGTGTGTATGTTTGCGTTGCTCATTTGACCAATTTCATAATGCTTGTTTACAGCTTTTGCATAGCACAGTGTTTCATATCTTTCTGAAGATCAATAGTTCAAAATGCTTGAGTTGTACCTGTGCATAGCTGACTGCTCTTTCAATTTAAGTGCTATATTCTACATCCGGTTAGTACACTGCATTAGTTTCATTAGTTGATAACCCTAACACAGACTCAAGTTACAGATATCTAGAGTCATACAGAACATTTCAAACCATTTGAAGTTATCAATAATTTGTGATGTTACATGAGTAGGGCAGTGGTTCCCAAACTTGTTCGAACCGTTACCCTAATCAAGGTAGCGATTATGTGTTATTACCCTCAATAAAAACTTTTAATATTTCATGTCAAATTTGTTTTCCAGTGATCGCTCATAATACAGAACAACATAGTGGTTTTGGTTCCACGTTACCCCATGAATAACCGCATATTACCCCTGGGAGGTAATTTACTCCCAGTTTGGGAACCACTGGAGTAGAGGTTTCAATTGCAGTGTGACAAACAGGAAGAGGGTTAAAAATTTTACAAAAATGGCCTGATGTTATTTATGGATGGCCCTTAAGGAAAAAGTGTATAATTTACGTTACTTCATTTTTGAAAAATGTGTAAGACTTTTCATTTCTTGGTTAAAATAATCATCATTACTTTGTTCTTTATTGAACTTTGCCTTTGCTCTTTATTGGTTGTAGTGTTGATTCTGATGAACTGCAAGATACTTTGGTACCTGGATGGCATTCTAGGAAGAGAAATGCGAGTGTTACAGAAGTAAGAGGTTAAATGAAACATAAAGGATTAAGTGTTCATAGTTATTTTTGACCAGCTGGTAATGCATGTCTCATTTTGAATTAGCAAATATAGTTGGTTAACACAGGACTGTCATTTTCCAGGGCTATCATTATGCAATTTATTAATTTACTGTTTTTTTCAAACCATCTCATTGTAACAGCATATAATGGAAACAACTCAAAATTTTGTACTGTATTTTTTGGGCCATTAGGGGCACCAGATTATAAGGCGCAGTATCAATGATTGAATGCTAGCTGTTTTCATGGGCATCTGCAGAAAAATTTCCAGGGGGCCACATCAACATTTTGCATATCCTTTTCAGGTTGCTGACGATGCGGTGCACATGGACATAAACAAAAGACTTTACTCTTTCCACATGACTATGCCCCAAAGATAATGCCCATGTTCATGGGCGTCAGAAAGAGTGGCAAGGAGGGGCCAAGCCCTCCCTGCATTTTCAAATTTGATATTTTCCAATTACATTTTTAGCAAAGAAATAATTTCTCACTTTCGAGTGGAAAATGAAATTTCACCACCTTTGGCCTCCATGGATAATTCTTTGTGTCTACCATAGGAAAAATTCACAATTGGCCACCCTGGAAAAAAATCTTTGATGCTCATTACAGCAACAGTCACAATAATGCAATGCGTTGGGAGCAATTACAATCATTTACACAATAGGCCATCTGCAGATTTTCAATGAAGCATTGTCATGGTTGCTAACAAAACCACAAATTATGACATTATTTTGTCCACCAGGACTTCTCAGCATCACTTGGAAACAAGAGCTGCAAACGTCTGAGATCTCATCCAAAGCGATAAAACCTTGCTTGTTTTTGCTGTTTTTTTTTGTGGTGAATGCTCATTATACATAAACTGGACTAGCATTCGCCTGGCATTGTTCATTGAAGCCACACTTTCACTCTTCACAAAGTACCAAATGATTAGATTAATACATATTCCCACAAGCTTGCATAGACATATTCTAACAAGCCATGTAGTTTTATGTACTGTGTGAAAAGAAGCATGCATGTGTGTTGTTTGATTAATTAAACCTATTCATTCATTCACTCATTGGTCACACTCACAGTCTCACACTAAAATGGATTTTTTGGACTTGTAGAAGCATTGGTTTGGTGTGGGTTCACTCAGGCTTATTTTCTCACAGTATAAAATTACATGGCTTACTGCTATTAGCAGTCACTGTCTCACTGCGTTACCTGCTGCCAAGTTGTCTGTGTTGAAAATTCACATGTGGCAAAAGGCCCACTACTATAACTTGAAGTGATACTGATGAAGTTAACCTTTGAAGAGTTGTTGTCATGTTATTGTTACATAATAAAGACCAACAGTAAAACAGTCCACACTCAAGCTTCGCAACCTGCCTTTGCAGGCAAAGGAGCAGCCACAAGCTCATCACTGCATGACACCATACCAGTGAACTCTTGTGCAGTGCAAGTCTCATATGATAAAGAAAGTGTCATTGCAAGAATTAAATCAGTTGGAATTAAACTGCTGACTTCATGCTTTTCATAAATTTAGTTTTAGTCTCAATTTCCAGAGGGAGCAAATGCCTGTTTTCCCTCCCCTGCAAATGCCCATGGCTGTTCTATTTTCATACATAAGGCGCGTTAAATGAAGCGTATTTGATTCAGTGTGTGCCAATGTAGTCAGGAGCCTCACATTGTAATACAATCTGTGTTTCAACATTAAGGTATGTGCTAGCTACTGATGGAAGCACATCTGCTGCTCATTGCAATTGTTGTTGGTTTATTATGTAACATGATGGTCTGTTTAAAAAAATTTGTTGTGATTTGGAACGCACATGAAAGCCTCACTGCAGTCTCCAAAATCAAACATGCGCAGTGCTCATAGTTAAGCTGTAACTAGCAATTATATAAATAGTGCTGTTTACCAACTACAATTGGTTTGAGGTGAGAAAGTACAACCAGATTCATACATTAGATGCACCGCATTACAAGGTGCACTTTTGATTTTCGGGAAAATTAAAGGTTTTAAGTGCGCCTTGCAGTCCAAGAAATACGCTAATTAATATATAGTGCATATATTTCTTCAGGGATGCAAATAGCATTCACTTCATTAGAAAATACATTTTATGTGTTGAAGTATGCTCAAAAACAGCCAAACAAGACAATAGAGTGTGCATTTACAAAGAATCTGTAAAAAACATTGGATGCGCCACAGATTTAGAATGGTACAAAAAGTTTAAAGAGGTTGCTTGTTTGTGTACAGTCAAAGGATCTGGGCCAGTATCAGAAGAATTCGTTGTGAAAGTTTAGGAAACACTAGGTGAAACCCCATAAAGTCCATAAGAGCAAGCCTGGAAACCCAGATTCCACATGAAATTGCATATGAAATCCACATATGTTTGAATGCTTCAATCTCATTTTTTTGAATAAATATTATTCTACTAAACTTTAAGACTTTTTATTTTCATTTGCCTAACTTGGTAGCAAATCAGATATATACATCTAAAATGATGAGAAATTTCGAAAACACTTCGTATTCAAAAGGCGGAGATTCTGTCAGCCTTGTTGTTTTGTGATGCAAAGTATTGTCAAAAAGCTTAACATTAATCCTAGGTAGCTTGAAAGCATGATTTTGATATCGTTATGCTATTTGATAAAAGCTAATGTTAAAGTTGTCTCACAATCATCACAAATCTTGAAATTTTAGATGAAATTTCTACCATCCATTGTTTTTCATCAGTGTTTTCATTTTTTATCTGTAAAAATCAGATAAAAAATGACGTCAAATCCATGTCATTTGAGAGCGTTGTGTGGTGAATTAGAGACCTTATCTTTTTGGTTTCTCATAAGAAAAAGAAAACAGTTGAGCAATACTAGCTGGGTTGAGAACACGCTTTCACTGCACATGAAGAAGCTGTTGAAAAGCATTAATGACTTTCTGCAAAGCAGTTTTCTTTGTTTTACAGCTATAATGTTTATGTGTGATGCAGTTGCTTGACATTTAATTTCTAAGACGTTTGTGGCTTACATATATCAACGTTTTTCAGCAAATCAGTGTCCTGCAGACTACCAAACAAACTATTTACACTGCGGGACGACCTCCATGGTACAATCAGCATGGAGAGCTAAAAGAAGCGTTTGTTATAGGTGAGATCAAATATATCTTCCAAAATGAGTGTGCAGTGTGTGTAATCAGGTGTAAAAGTAAAAAGATCTATTTTGTGGGACTTCAAGTCTTTTTTGTTATTTACTTCATTCAACACAATTCTTTACTTCAGTTTGTCTGAACACTCACTGACTAGCTTTCAATTTGAATGCGGAAAAGCAAAGCCACAGTAATTGAAAGCACTCCCCAATTTTAGCTTGTATTTATATTGGAGCCATCACCAGTGAGAAGAAACTTGTATGAAAAGTACGAAAGAGAAAGACAGACATCCGGGCATTTGTGCAACTTTTGAGTAAAAATGCACTTAACACCACACAAAACAAGTCAAGTAAGACTGCAATTAATAGTTAAAAGTTAAGTTAAGACTAACACTACGTAATAGTTAAGGCTTTCATCTTCTAAATAAGAAAAGACTTGAGTAACAGCAGTTTTTTTCTTTACCAATAGCACTTCAAAGGATCTTCCAGCTACTAAAGTCAATTCAACGATATGGGTTGCATAAGAAGTGTTCCAAAACTCCAGCATCGCCACCGTTGTGTACGTTTAATCGTGTAATAAGGTTGCGCCGGGACTGTATTATGTAAGTGGAACCACATAAATGGTAGTTAAGCATTCAATAAATATTTGAATATACAACAAATCTTCAAGAAACTACGTCCAAGATAAGGTAAACCCATACAAATGGACTTACTCTTCGACCATTAGAAGCTGTTTTTATATGGAACGTGCTTTTGTTAAAATAGCAACATATACCTCAGGTTCAATGATGCACACGGTTATCCATTACCTAAGAAAATCTTGGGTTTTCATTAGGTCATTATGAAACGCCGAGTATGAATTGGAAACTTGTATGCTCGATCAACTAAGCTATATAGTAAACTATTCCAATGTGTGCATAGCCCAGTGCATGTTAGTTCGCGATGAGTTGACTCTTTCCAAGATTTTCATCCATGCACGCCAAACTTTTAGTGGTTTTCAACTCTTCGTAAATGCGATACGCCTTCGAAGCTCCTTGGTCTTAGAATCTGCGTAAACCTTTCGAATCAACCTGGTTGATCTGAGATCTTGTCAGGGGTTGTTTATGATCTAGCGCAGCGGTGTTCACTGAATTTCGATGGGGGGGCCACTGTGCTCTGAAATTTTGTTACTGCGAGCTGCACTGTTACCCTGTTACGTCGACTGTAAACTTTTGAGTGATTTTTGGTATTTTCTTAATTTTTGAAGATGGTAACCACATTTACATTGATGATACCAAAAGTTTGCACAAATGTTATAGCACGACACCTATAACCAACGAAAATTTCTGTAGCAAGGCAATGAAATGAAAACAGTGATCTAACAGAAATTCAGCCCCATCGGAAAATGAGTGGGTCATTTTTTGAAGCTTGCTAATAAAACTAGTTTTTCAATACCTGCGTCTGTAATGGTCAGACTTCCGAAAATGACTCCTTTTAGCAGGCTAGTGAGAAGTGTTACTACGCACTGTTCTCAAAAAGTGCATATAGGTTATATCAAGGTTCATAACCGTTTTTCTTTCGTTTATTTCTTTGAACATTTGAAAAATAAAATTGCCCTTAACAATTTTGTTTACTCTTTTACCTCTACAAATGCGTATGAGTCAATAGGCAGAAAGCTTTGAAATAAGGGATAATACGCAAGATTAAAAGTGACTGCTTATAGTGTAAATATGAATTAAATAAGTTTTACACAGTATTGTCTTTTCTCTGCTGCAACAAGAGCAGTAGTAAGCGGATGTGTATTGTAAATTGACTTTTTGTGACTGCTTTTCGTTTTCCAGGAATCAGTGGAGGTAGTGCATCTGGTAAGACAACTGTTGCTGAAAAGATTATCCAAGCATTGGATTTTCCGTGGGTAGTCTTGTTATCAATGGACTCGTTCTACAAGGTTAGTATCGTTGTGTTAGAGTTTGCACTGTCTGACTTGCATGTGTTTTTCTTCACAGTGTTAACTTGCACCAGGTCTATAGGTTTGATAATGACACAATCATTACTATTTACACAAACTTACGTGTTGTCACAATCTTTTTTTTTCGCTGAAACATTTCGTTTATTTTTGCTGGGACATTTTGGTCACTGAAACATATCGGTCATTTGTTTCACAATTCTATTAAAACTCACCATAACAGTGTTTTTTAGCCTATATTTTCAAAGATTCTGACCGAAATGACTTAATTTTTTCCCGTCATTTCAAAAACGTTTCGATCTATGACCGAAAAAAAACAGGTCACAATAACTCTTTGGTATCTGGTCATGTCGTAGACCCATGATCGTCTCCACATGGCTTGACTGATAGCGTTGTCTTTGGAAGATATAAAACTGCTAAGTAAAACTACTTTTGCGACATGTCTCCGCCGGTTATGTTTCGGAAGTGTTTGCACTTCGCTCATCGACTATGACGGTGTGTTTCTGATTTGCATTTTCTGCTTAAATTTGCTGAATCCTAAATAGTAGCATAAATGTCGTTACTATTTTTTTTTTACTATTCGGTTGTTTTATTGCACTTGTTCTCAGAATGCAACAAGCGCTTGTGGATTTCCGACATTTAAAGTTTTTTAACAATTTGTACAAGAATCGCCACACCAAATGTACTGATCAATGTTCTGCAAATGTTTGACGGTGATTTCATTTCTGGTCTGAACGACCTTTCGGCCGATATTTGGGTTTTACCGATATATCGGTATCGGCCTCAGTAGGTGTTGGCAAAACGGTGTTATATTCCTCACACAAAATGCTGTTATATTCCTCACGCATGCAGACAACTTGCGCAAGAAAGCACAACGAACCGAGTCAAAACAGTTATGTTGCAGCAACACTAGCAGGTGCGTTTTCATGAACAAGCATACAAGATGAACCATGAAGCACGCGTCGGCCGTCGCAGCCAAAACAAAAGCGTCATCATTAATCAGATTAAATAAAAATTATAGCAAAATATTGAAATTGCTGCAATTTGAAAATTTTTAGCTAAAAAATCCTGATTTTTGAAGTTTTTGATAAAAAATAAGGCATAGAACAGAATATATTTTTGGTAATGAAGCAGAATACAAGACTTAAAATCTTTGCAATATCGGTGATCGGTATCGGTCCATGAATGACCGATATATCGGTATCGGCCACAAAAAAGGCATATCGGTCGATCTCTACCTAAAACTCTGGAGAACATACGGATAATAGATTATTACTCATTCTATCCAAACGGTTCTTGGGTTTTCGACCGGTAGACGCAGTAGTTGGTGTTTTGTGTATTTAGTTTTCGCAGGTCACATCACAACGGAACTCGAATAACACAAAACTGGATAGTCATAGCGCAGTACAGAGCAGGTGTAACGATGCCAAACACAGACAACACAGTAAGATGCCAAACACTGAAACAGCGCACCAGCTATAACTGCTTTCACTCATCACCAAATAGTAATTCGGCAGTAGGAAAAAAATGAAGACATTTTAACATCAGGTTCTGAAGTAGCTGGCTGAAAATGTCGGATGGAGATGCTCAGGGACGCCCAAAGCATGTAAATTGTTTTGATACAAGATATTTTTTGCTTGAGGTGGACAACCGTTTGTTTTCAAACGGTTGTCGTAGATTTTTGGTAAATCTAAAGCAAGATTTAACGCCTGGCATTTTACTTGTTTTATAACATCAATTTTATTACGTATTTGGCTTGCACACATCCACGACATGGCGGGAATGGCAGAGGAGTCACAAGAAAATGTAAAATCCGAGGCACCACGAAGCACACAGAAGGTTTGGATTGATACGCAAAGGCAATACTAAAGAAAAACAGGTGCTAAGGCAATGCACCAGCAACTACTGCAATTAGTCACCGTCGTGCAGGAGCGTTAAATAATGGAGGAAAAATTAAGTCTTGTAAAAGTATCAGACCTTTGAAGTGATCCGATAAAAAAAGTTGAAGATTCACATCGGTGAACGAATCCATGCAGATAGTTTCTAAACATGGTATCAAAAGTTCTAACATGAGGGTTAACCTGGTGTGGGCGAACACTTACCAGGTGTTTTAGGGACCCGATCCGGGTCCCTAGAATTGAAAATTGGGTTCCATAAAGTCAGAAAAAATCATCATCGGGTCCCTAGAATCAAAGAAAAACGGATCCCTAGAATTAGAGAAATCGGGTCCCTGCAGGTCCATACCAGGTGCCTAAAATTTTCCTTAAAAAAAACAGCTTACGTTTCCGGGTGTGTAATGCACAATCGGTAGGCATTGTTGTAGGCATTTCGCAAGCGCTTCATAACTAGTCTGTGTGTATTTGCTCCACAATTGCCAAGCATGCATTGGCATGCAGCAGGCACGGAATAGTGTTTTTACCGCAGTTGATCACTGAGCCTCTTAGTTTATTTGCTGCCAGTACAGCTATTTCACTTGCCTCTGGATGTCATTGTCGTCCTTCATTGAACCATTTACTGATACGTGAAGATATTTAACTTGGTCAGAAAATTGTACACGTACACCATTTAGAAAAACATTCGATGGAACAGGTTGTTTACACTTTTCGGGGCGAAAAATACACCAATTGTTATGTTGCATTTAAAAGCGATTTCGTGTTCAGCAGCATCACGAATATTCAGAACATGTTGAAGTCCACTAATGCTGGGGCCAAACACGCATATATCATCAGAAAACATTAGATCAGGGGTGTTAAACTCGTTTCCGTTCCAGGACCACTTCAGGCATATTTAATCTGAAGCGGGCCGGACCAGTGAAATCATTGCATAACATCCTGTTATAAGTAATGCCAACTTCCAACTG
>JGI24021J15306_10009975_pt1 | contig 11754 bp, 4 predicted proteins | sample Ectturendosymbi1_FD_15306 | JGI IMG/M metagenome (IMG submission 15306)
CAAATAAACTTACTCCCAGTATGATGTCACCAACAAAAAAACAAACACATAACCTTTCAAATTTTTCTTTTTAAATTGCAACAAGACTTCCGCATCTGAGTGTTTGTATCCTTCTGCTCAATTGCCTGGCAAGTTATGGCCTTCAGCTAATATGGCCAAGGTTAGGTTTTGCTGGACTTGATTTTTCATCAAAATTTGGGTTTTAGAGCCATAATATTAGGTCCAGAAATGCTGAAAAGCCGATCAAGGGCTCAGATGACTTGAATTATAACCTAGTTTCGAAGAAAACATTGAGTCAAAAACTGGGTCATTGGTTTGACGCCCAGGGCTCGATGACTTCGCCCAAAATGTGTGAACCTACCCTCATTATGATGTCACCAACAAGAAAATCAAAGCTCTAACTTTTCCAATTAAAAAAAGAGAACTACAAGACTTCCTGCATCTTCAGAGGGTTTGAACAGCACTTTTACTCAAGCGGCTGGCGAGTTATGGTAGTGCAAAGTTCAGCAGAAAAGTGGTGCACGTGGCAAAAAAAAAGCAAAACAAATTTTTTAGAGTGCAGACTAGAAGACTCACNGTGTCGTTTAAGGCNTTGAACAGCTCTCTACCGTTTTCGGCACCCTAGTTACACTCACTCAAACCCACATGCAATCCGGTAGTTTTTGAGCGAAAATCCTCGAATCCTGGCNGACGTGAAAGTGTTAATACTAGGAACAGACCAATGAATTTTGCTATGTTGCCAAAGTATCATATATCAGCAAAATTCCGACNATATGCAATGTATCGGCAATATTGTGTTCATAAAAGCTGCTGCGCTAGTTTTTTCTGCACGGAGGGTTNGGAAACCCAAGTTGCTACTTCGTGTCTGATTAATTAACACAAATTCTTTGTACACTTTCTGATGACGCAGAGCCCTCTGACTNTAGGAAGTACAGTAGTGCCTAGTACAGACCGTTGCGCAACAGTCCCAATGAACCAGTCTTTGACATAACCTTTGCTCTGAGGTTTTTGCACGGTAAGCAGATGGCTGCCTGCGAACAAACCAGGATAGCTTATGCATCTTGGTGATTGACTATACTGGGGACGAGGTATAGGTGGCCTAAAAGTCCTCCACTTATGACGTCACTCACGAAAAAACAGCATACCCCAAGCAAAAAAATTTTTTTCGAGTTTAGACTAGAAGACTTGCCGCGTCTTTTGACACTTCAACCAGGTCCGGAATGTGAACAGGAGCAGAGATATTCCCACGCAAAGCCACGTGCGTTTAGGCGTTTTTTTTCCGAAAATCTCTGAAAGCAGCTGGACGCCAAAGTGTGAACATAATTTTCAACAGTATGTTGCTACCACACCCGTGCTCCTATTCGAAAGCTTTCATGACCCTCAGTTGGAAAACCCAGGTTCTACTCCACAAAGTAACAAAATAGTGGTGATGAAACTGCGTCATAATTGCATTTTTTAAATTGCATCACAATAGTACTGCGTGGCTAAATACAATGGTAGGTTCGTAGAACTCTTTTGCTGGAATCACGCTACAGCAGGTTTACATTTAGTAAGAAAAAAATAGTATTTAACCATACACAGCAATTGATAGAACCAGATACATTTAGTTAGATTAGAATAAAGCAAAGATTTTCTTTACCACATAAAAAATATTTTTGACACATGTATACACCTCAAGAAGGTGAAACATCTCTTGAGGCTATTTTCAGGTCTAAAAAGCAGGCTAGCTTGAAATTTCACTCACCAAAAAAGACAATATTTATGCATGGAAAAGTCATTGATACAGACAAAATATTTTTAAGTACAAAGTGAGAAACAGAACAAAGGCAAGTTGAAAAACAACATGGAATCAGATTAGGAGCTTGTTTGTTGAACCAGTTACCAATGCACGACTAAGTAATCAGTTAAAGTTTCCTAAGTACTACATATAAGAGTGAAACTAAAGACATGAAAGTCATTAAGTAAAATGGGAAAATTTGTACTTTTAACCAAACCTTAAAACCAACTACTGGGAACAACTTTAAAAAGTTTTCTTTGAGGATGTCGATGACAAAACACCAACAAGTACAGAAATAAACGTTTTGCACAAAAGTGAGAGAACAACTATTACAAGTCGCTTGTTGCGGGATTGGCCCACTGTGAAAGACATGGATATTCTCTTCAATGCATTAAGTATTGCTTTCATGGTCCAGACCAGGAATTACTTACAGATGCAGGCAGAGGAAAAGATTTTTAGGGGAGAACATTGTGTCCAAAAAGTTTGCTAACCTCAGCAAGTTTGGAAAATATTACCGATGACCTGTTCAAGACTGCTTGAACTGAAGTAATCATTGTAATCTACTGCTGTGCATAAAAGCATTCTGTGAACAAACCATTGCAAGTCTACATTATGAGTAAAGGTTTGTGCAAAAATGTGGATTACTTTTAACACTTTGACGTCCGGGTTAATTCAAGCGGTTCACAAAAAAACAGCTGGATCACACATGGCTTTTTGTGGGAATATCTCCGCTCCGGTTAGCGTTATGGACCAGGTCGAAGTGTCAAAAGACACAGCAAGTCTTGTAGATTACACTCGAAAAAAATTTTTTGGTTCGGGAGTGCATTTTTTTGTGAGCGACGTCATAAGTGGAGGACTTATTAGCCACCTTGGCCAACTTCACCTGGCTCTGGGCACCAACTGTTAGATGGTAGTATTTCACTGAAGTTTTTGTTGAAAAGTAAGCTACAAGTTTTCATTGGAAACTAGGCTCGAGTCTTTTGATACTTTGGATGACTTGCTGGGGTTTCGGGTTCAAAAGTTATGATCTAATTTAATAAAAATTCTTGATTAATTAGCTAATAAATTAATTTGCATACTTTAGATCATAACTTTTGACCCAGAAACGTTAGAAAGTCGATCAAAGGCTCAAAAGACTTGGACTTGAGTCTAGTTTCCAATGAAAACTTCAGCAAAATACTTTGGCTTAGCGGTTGGGCCCTAGGCCAGGCAACATGAACCAAAATGGCCAAAAAACTACTTCACTTATGACGTCACTCACAAAAAATCTGCAATCCCCAACCAAAAATTTTTTTTCGAGTGCAGGCTAGAAGACTTGTCGAATCGTTTGAGGGTTTGAACAGCTCTCTAGCGCAATTGTCGGAGGAGCTAGGGTGTTGGTAAGGCAACTGACAACTGCTGGTTTTAGGCCAATTTCAAAGTACAAATATATCGTACCCTGGCTCTCAAAGTGTCAATGTACAGAATACAAGCAAATCTGGATCAAAAAGCAGTATTTTTTTACCCAGACATTTTTTTATTATAAATTTTCTTAGGGAAAAGATAACAAAAAAACATCAATATCACAATATACTTGGGCATGAGGGCTACCTTCTGTCAAAAGACCAAGTAAATACCTTAGATCAGCGGTTCCCAAACTGGGTGCTGCAGTGCCCTGGTATTCCACGAGACTTTGTCAGGGGCTCCGCGAAAGCATGCTAAGGTTGTTGCATTTGTTGCAGGTCTTCGCACACTAGGTGTTTGGTTTCAAGTCTGCTCTGTGCCTCAACATTTTATAATGGAAAAACACTGTCTTGAACAGTTGCTTGCAAACAGATCACGTAGTCACACATCACAACAAGGTTAGATCATGTGTATGTGGTATATTGTGTAACAATTGCCTATTCATTTTCATTAACCTGTGTGAAGTAAACTTAGGTGGAATTTTTTGTCCACCTTTGAGGAGATAATGAAGAAACAGTGCTTCACTGCATATTCTTTGATTGTGGTAAAATTGGAATTATATTATATTCTCTATTCTTGCCCAGCTGTTGGTGTGATTCTTGAGATCCCTCATTGGCTGTTTACAATTGTATGAGCATTGGTATGAGTTTTCTTTTCCACCAAGGATTTGTTGAATCAGCTATAATGCTGTTAAGATTCTGAAAATAAAGAAGGTTGGTTGAATTCTCTTTAACCCTTTCAGTCCCATGTGCACCACTTTTTGCTGAACTTCGCACAAGAATAACATGCCAGCCGATTGAGTAAGAGAGCTGTTCAAACCCTCTAAATATGCGGGAAGTCTTGTCTGTTCATATTTTTTTTTAATTGGAAATGTTAGGGTTTTGTTTTTTTGTGGATGATGTCATAATGGAAGTAGATTATTGCATTTTGGCCGAGGTTATCAGGCCCTGGGCAATGCCCAGTAGGCATCAAACCAATGAACCGCTTTTATGACTTAAAGTTTTGTTGGAAGCTAGGCTATACTTCAAGTCAATAGAGCCCTTGATCGTCTTCTTAGCATCTCTGGATCTAAAATTGTTGCCCTAAAACCTTAATTTTGATGAAAAATCAAGTCCGGCCAAAGGCAACCTTGGCCATATTGGCTTAAGGCTATAACTTGCCAACCAGTTTAGCAGAAAAGCTGTTCAAGCACTCTACAGATGCAAAACGTCTTGTAGTTTCAGTTTAAAAAGAAAAATTGGAAAGTTTCACATTGTTGCTTTTATGTTGGTGACATCATAATAGGAATAAGTTTTATGCATATTTGGATACGATTATCAGGCCCTGGGTGTCAAAGCCAAGAGCCAATTTTTTGACTCAATATTTTATTGGAAACCAGGTTGGAGCATGAGTCTTTAAGGGTTTGATTGGGTTTCTGGCATTTCTGGTTCAAACGTTATGGTCGAAAAAAAGCAAAAAATCAGGGAAATCCCTTTGAGGATAATTTACAAAATAATGAGGATATTTTGAGACTACACTCTCCTCAATGAGAGCTTTCAGGTGATGTATTGCACATGCCAATAGCATGTGTGCTCGTCGAGTTATCACCATTCAAATTTTATGTCATGCATGAATGATTTTAATCACCACCCATTTTCTTTACTCCTTAGTTGGGGTAAGCACATGGATTTTTTATTTTTCACAAGTGAAGAAAAGATACTTGAGACAACCTTCTGTCCAGTTTTTGCAACAATCAAATGAAATGATTTAGTTTTAAAGTTACTTGATGATTTTCTTGCTAGTCATATGTTTCACTGACCACAAAAAGTAGTCATTTTGTATGGTTCATAACTTCAGAAAACCTGAACCAATTTTTTAAAAAATTAGTTTTTTGAAATCAGCATGAGAAGTTCTATCTGCTTATAAAATTTGAGGAAAAACTGAGATGGTAGGTTGACAGGCTGGGACAGTTGACACAGAATGACCCACCTTGGAACTACCTGGAAATAGGATGGGAAGAGAACTGCCTCATCGTATTCATCTGTTTGCTTTCTCTGTCTGTGTTGCCTGCTTGGACAGGGCTATTTCCTAGGTCAAAAAGAATAAAAGTAGGGTGCCAGCAGCCTGACTGCTGGTTGGTGACCTTCACTATGATCTACTGTTTAGTGGGTCATGTACCGTATTACAGGAGCAGGTAACACCTTTACTGCTTTCCTCACAAAAAAATTACAGTGCGTGGTTAGTAGCCGCGACTTAACTCTTTGACGTCTGGGCGCTTTTGGGGATTTTCAGAATAAAGAATGCCTAACGCACATGGCTTTGCGCGAGAATTTATCCGGTCCAGTATGCTCTGCAGACCCGGTAAATACCTCACAAGACGTGGCAAGTCTTCTAGTCTGCACTCGAAAAAACAATTTTTTGCTTGGGAAAGTGCGTTTTTTTGTGAATGACGTCATAAGTGGAGAACTTTTAGGCCACCTTGGCCCACTTTGCCTGGCCCTGGGCGCCAACTGTTAGGTGGTAGTATTTCACTGAAGTTTTCACTTCAAACTAGGCTACAAACAGAGTCTTTTCATACTTTTGATGATCTGCTAGGGATTCGGGTTCAAAGGTTATGACATAAGTTAGTAAAAATATTTGACTTAATTAGCTAATTAGTTAATTAATCAATTTGTTTATTTTAGATCATAACTTTTGAACCAGAAACGCTAGAAAATCAATCAAAGGCTCAAAAGACTCGGACTCTAGCCTAGTTTCCAATGAAAACTTCAGCAAAACACTTTCACCTAGCAGTTGGGCCCTAGGCCAGGCAGCATGAGCCAAAATGACCCTAAAACTACTTTACTTGTGACGTTAGTCACAAAAAATCTGCAACCCCCCAACCAAAAAAATTTTTATGAGTACAATCTACTAGATTGGCCGATCTGTTGAGCCCTTGGACAGATCTCTGGCGCAATCGACAGAGGAGCTAGGGCGTTGGTAATGCAACCAAAAACTGCGTTTTTTTAGGCTGAAATCGAAGTACGAATATATCGTACACCGTCTCTCAATGTGTTAAGTAGACATCCTAATTCCACATTACTTTCTAAATACCCACCAACGACAGAATTGATGCATACACTTCATGGCAACTGAAGTAGTGAAGATACCTTATAATGCATCAGATAAAACTTTCATTGCATGTAAAACTTAGAAAATACTAAGTAACGAACTGGCCTTTTTTCACTGAGACATTTCAGTCAGTTTATGCTGAGAAGTTTTGGTCACTGAAACATTTTGGTCATTTGTCTCACAGTTGTTTCAAAACTCACCGTAACAGTGTTTTTAGTCTATATTTTAGACATTCTCACAAAAATGATTTACATTTTTTCAGTTATTTCAAAATCATTTCAATCTATGATAAAAAAAACTCGAGCCAACGAAGGCTTTCATGCATGCAGAATATATCTTGTCAGTGCATCACAACGATTCCACCAATATCTTTTTAACACCTTGGGAGCTGGTCTATGAATATATCAAACCTAGATTTTGGCCTAAAACCAGCAGTTTTCGGTTGCCTTACTAATGCCACAGCTTCTCCGCCAATTGCACGAGACAGCTGTTTGAACCCTCAAAAGATTCAGCAAGTTCTATAGTTTACACTCGTACAAAAGTTCTTTGCTTGGAGGTTGCAGATTTTTTGTGAATGATGTCATGAGAGAAGTAGTATTTGGGCGATTTTGGCTCATGTTGCCTGGCCTAGGCCCAACCACTAGACCAAAGTATTTCAATGAAGTTTTCATTGGAAACTACGCTCGAGTCCAAGTCTTTTGAGCATTTGATTGACTTTCTAACATTTTTGGTTTAAAAGTTATGATCTGAAACAAACAATTAATTAATTTTCCAATTAACAAATTAATGAAGTATTTTGTTTACTTTAGATCATAACTGTTCAACCCGAAACCCCAGCAGGTCATCCAAAGTATCAAAAGACTGGGTTTGTAGCCTGGTTTCCAATAAAAACTTAAACAAAATACTACCATCTAATGGTTTAAGCTCAGGGCGAGGTGAAGTGAGCCAAAATGTCCTGAAAGTCCTCCATTTATGGCATCGCTCACAATAAATCCACTACCCCCAACCACAAAATTTTTTACGAGTGCAGACTAGAAGACTTGCTATGTTTTTTAAGCTTTTGAGCAGCTCTCTACCGCATTCAGCGCCAGAGTTATGGGTACGCAAAGCCACATATGATCTGTATTTTGGTGCAAAATTGTCAAACATTACCAGACGTGAAAGAGTTTGAGTTCCTCTGAACTGGTGTTCAACTAAAATTTGACCGACTCAACTGTAGTTAAATCAAAGCTATTTCTTGTTAATTTTTTGATAGCAGTTGAGTACAGCACACTAGCAACTCAAAAATCAACCAACAAGTTCAAGGTTAGAACAATTTACCTGCTGGTTACAATAGCCTTCACCAGGGCATTACAGAGTAATAATAAGCTACAGCAGGCTACATGGACCAGAGACAACTACGTATGAAATGGGGTTACCCCATCATGTGGAATCACTCCAGCATCCTGTGGTGTTGCATTAAAGGAAACATGCAATTTGGATTCTATTAACACTTTCAGACCAGGGTACAATATATGCATACTTTGAAATCGGGCTAAAACTAGCAGTTGTCAGTTGCCATACTAATGCCCTAGCTCCTTTGCCGATTGTGCTAGAGAGCCGATCTGCGCCAGTCTTCTAGTCTGCACTCAAAAAAAAATTTATGGTTAGGGGTTGCAGATTTTTTATGAGTGACGTCATAATTGAAGTAGTTTTTTGGTCATTTTGACTCATGTTGCCTGGCCTAGGACTAACCGATAGGCCAAAGTATTTTGCTGAAGTTTATATTGAAAATTAGGCTCGAGTCCAAGTTTTTTGTGCCTTTGATCGACTTTCTAACATTTCTGGTCCAAAAGTTATGATGTAAAATAAACAAATTAGTTAATTATCTAGTTAACTACTTAGCCAAATATTTTTATTACTTTAGAACAGTGGTTCTCAACTTTTTTGCACCTGTGGACCAGCGAAATACACAAAAAATTTTTATGGACCCTTAACATAAAATCGCAATGAATGCAACAGACTATCACAATCGTTTTGTTAACTACAGCTGTTATAGACGGTTTCATTTATAAGATCCTCATTTTCAAGAAAATAATATAGTTAAAGTCGTCAACTCCTACAAATTTTTACTACCGTATTTTTTGGACCATAAGGTGCACCTAAAATCCTTTAATTATCTCAAAAATCTAAAGTGCGTCCTATAATGCAGTGAGCCTAATGTATGAATCTGATTGTGCTTTTTCACCTTGGACCAATTTTATGTGGTATACAGTGCTAGTTATTTAATTGCTAGTTGCGATTTTAATGCAAACCGACCTTCATATTACGTAATAAACCAACAACAATTGTAACGAGCAGCGTATATAGTGGCTAGCACATACCACAGACCGTATTACTCTAAGATGCTCCTGACTAGATTAGCGCACACCGAATGAAACACGCGCACAACTTTTATTTTATTCTATTCGTGTCTAACGGATTAGGCATGTGCGACAGATTAAAACTCCCTCGTATGTAATGACAGACTAAACTCCCAGTGGTGGCTCAAGCACTCAACGACTCCTGCACTCAGGAGTTATTGTAAAAGAGTGAATACAGTTTGACTTGTCTAAAGTTTTTCTTCATTTGACGCGCTTTATAATCCGGTGTGCCTTATGGTCCAAAAGATATGGCAATAATGTCAAGTAACTCTTCAGCACTGACATCAACACTTGTCAAAAAATCGTTTAAAGTCGTAAACATCTATGTGGTCTAAATCTCCCTTCTGCACACAGCCATCCCAAAGAACCAGCATCGTTTTGAAAGCCTCGTCCTTGCTTTTTAGTACAAATATGATTGTGCAAAACCCCAGTATTAAGCTTGTTCAAATGGCAAAATATATCCGCCAAATCCGCATGCTTACCCGCATTACATGCAAAAGAAATTCTGCTGACTGAGAGTTCCTTTCTCTTAAAAACTGTTTTGTTTCTTTCTTGAGCTCAAGAAAGAGGAGAAAGAACTCATTGCCTTCTGGGCAGGGATCTTTCTCCAATATGGAGAAGACGCTCATGCTGCGAATCCATACTTTCACACAGTACATTCATTCTGGAGTTCAAGGATTGACTTCGAATTTCATTGACAATTTTCACCGTGTTATATAGCACATTTTCAAAATCAGTTTCTTTGCAGCTAAATGCTCCAGATGGATTATGCAATGAGCAAACAACATTTTTTCATGCGCCACTTCTTCAATTTTTGCAACTACACCATGGTGATAATCAGTCAAATCAGTCATGCTTGGCTTCGCCTGCCTGGTTGCGGGCCTGTTAAAATCTCTGACCCGGTGGTGCATCCTGGAAATTTCATGCAACGTAGAAGTTCTTCCTTGAAATCTTTTCATCCCACATAACNCATGAAACAAAGAAGAAATGCACAATTAGTCACTTTAGTTGATTTGTGGAGTTGAACTGCAAAATACTTTGACTTCTTTAACTCCTGTATAACCTACTCCTCAACATCAGTTGCCTTACATCTTCAACCCTTCGCTGAACTGTGTCATTAGGATATGGTATACGCTCAAGTTTCCGAGCTACTTGTGGAGCTAAAAACTAAAGCAATGTTTTTCTGCAGATAGGATGCACAGCTTCACTAACCCAACTCCAATGGTGAACAATTTTTTGTTTCATATATTTTAAAAGAAATTATATACGATGCATGAAGATGTGATTTTTCAGTAGTAGCCATGTTTTCATTTGCTTGAAAAATGGTACTTGCGGCTTGTCCAACCTTGTGCTCGGCGTTGATGGATGGGTGCAAAGGAATGGTTCACGCGCGGTGCTGCCATTGACTCATCATCAGTGCAGCATTCACTGCGAAAGCAGCCGTGTGGCCCACGGTGCAATCATGCAGAGATGGGCACCCCATGGACCTCTTGTGATATGAAAGAAGTACAATAACTGAGTATAAACTAAACTGAACTGAATTATCCAGTCTTTTCAATCATAAGTCCCATGCAATTGACCGGGATATTACCGAATTCAACATGAACGTTAACTACTTTCAGACCTACTTGACGGAAAAATTAGATTATTTTGCAGACCAGCAAAAAATCTATCAGTCCGTAGACCGGCAGTTGAGAACCACTGCTTTAGATCATAACTTTTGAACCCGAAACCTCAGCAGGTCATTCAAATTATCAAAAGACTCGGATTGTAGCCTAATTTCCAATAAAACTTCAGACAAATACTATCATCTAACAGTTTGGGTGCAAGGCCAGGTGATGTGGGCCAAGGTGGCCTGAAAGCTTATCACGTCATTCACAATAAAACCACAACCTCCAAAAAAACTTTTCCGAGTGCAAACTATAAGACTTGCTAAGTCTTTTGAGCTTTTGTCTGGGTCTATAGCTCTTACTGGACCGGAGAAATTCTTGCACAAAGCCACATGTAATCCAGCTGTTTTCGCGTGAACCACTGGAATTATCCTGGACGCTAAAGTGTTAAAAACACCTTTCATTCATTATTTTAACAAAAAGTAACAATAAGTAACATAAAATGAAAAATCACAAACTACAATACCATATAAAATGTGAAACTAATGTAGCATATGAAATTGTTTGCTCGTGCTAGTCAAGGCGGACATAACACAGGAATGATTCATTAACACTTTGGTGTCCGGCCGCTTTTGGGGAATTTTGAAAAAAACACCTAAACACCTTGTGGCTTTGTGCAGTAATTTCTCCCGTTTGATAACTGCTACAGACCTGGTCGAAACGTCAAAAGACGCAGCAAGTCTTCTAGTCTGCACTTGAAAAAAAAATTTTTTGTTGGGGGCTGCGGAGTTTTTNTGAGTNATGTCATAAGTGCAGGNCTTTTAGGCCACCTTGGCCCAATTTACCTGGCCTTGGGCGCCAATCNTNAGATGGTAGTATTTCGCTGAAGTTTTTATTGGAAACTGAGCTACAATCAGAGTCTTTTCATACTTTGGATGACCTGCTGGGGTTTCAGGTTCAAAAGTTATGATCTAAAGTAGTAAAAATATTTGACTAATTAGCTAATTACACAATTAATTAATTTGATTATTTTAGATAACTTTGCGCTAGAGAGCTGTTGAATGGCTCAAAAGAATTGGCCAGTCTAGTAGATTACACTCAAAAAAAAATTTTTTGGTTGAGGGGTGTGGATTTTTTTTGACTTGACGTCATAAGTAAAGTAGTTTTAGGGTCATTTTGGCTCATGTTGCCTGGCCTGGGGCCCAACCGCTAGGCCAAAGTGTTTCGCTGAAGTTTTCATTGCATTCTAGACTCGAGTCCAAGTCTTTTGAGCCTTTGATCGACTTTCTAGCGTTTCTGGTTCAAAAGTTATGATCTAAAACAAACAAATTAATTAGTTATCTAATTAGCTAATTAGTCTAATATTTTTACTAACTAACATCATAACTTTTGAACCCGAAACCCCAGCAGGTCATCCAAAGTATCAAAAGAC
>JGI24021J15306_10009976_pt1 | contig 11754 bp, 14 predicted proteins | sample Ectturendosymbi1_FD_15306 | JGI IMG/M metagenome (IMG submission 15306)
ACATGCGAGTGGCAACCTCAAACAAAGAGCCTCACTGCAGCATGATCATTGTAAAAACAACAAAAGAGCCATGTTTGATTGTTGGTGTACTTTACTGTAAATTCATTGTATTGTTATATCGTTGCAACGAAATTGTGTTAGTATCAATTACTATGTGATTTCAGACAAGGGGTACGAGAAAATTTAACGAAAGCTCACGGGGGTACGAGTGGGTAGAAAGGTTAAGAACCACTGCTTTAGGTAGTTTGACCTTATCAGGTCTTCGTTATTCGTACTTACGTTACATATTATTCAAGCCCAATCGGTTATTCACCAGTCAACCAGCCTAGATTGTTATACTGTATAAGTTAATTAAAGTTTCCAAATTATTCTTTGAGCTGTTATAATCACAACATTTCCTAACGGCGTGCTCTGCAATAACTTGAACAAAAATCTTGAGTCGTGTTGGGGATTTTCCAGCCAGAACTTTTCAATTCAAACAATCACCTTCCACAGATCACAAAACACTACCGCACAGAACACGTTTTTGCAAAATTACAAAACTCATGAAAACTCACCCAAATGAAAAAAAGCATGCATCAACTGCAACTTACTCGCTGATATGGCGCAGAAAATGGACAATGATTCCTTCTCGAACATCATCGCAGCAGAATTCTCGCCTGAAATGGGAAATGCCATTACCAACACGAAAAACTTTAGTCGGTGCGACAGTGGTGTGCAGCGTCATACTGCCGGAGTGGATGGCTGCTTATATTTTGGATGACGGGTATATCCAAACTCACAGTTAAAACATGGAGTGGATTGGGATAACCAACAGCGATTATAACACGAAATTCCTTCGCGATTTATCTGCAAATAAAAGTTTGTCAGTATCACTTCTGTGATAGTTACCGGTTTGATAAAGATACGGTATTCTTGACAGTTGTTATTCATTTTCTTTTTTCTACAACTTCCCTGTTCCAATTTCAAGATAGTCTTTAACATTATACTGAACCTCTAGTCTACATATGAGATGTTGTGAACATGTGCTGATTAAACCTGCTTTCATGGTGAATCTTTGATGCTTGTTGTCGTAAATACAAACCACTTCTTTTTTGGATTAGTATGTGATACTTATATCGATATCCAAGTTTGGATAGAGGGTATTCACGAAATATCCTCTATCCATACACGACTGGCGCATTGCCGCATAAATACAACGCTGCTTGGAATCGGTAGCGTTGCAGCAACGTTGTAAACTGAGCGATTTGCACGCAATATATGCTACACTTATCGGTAGCTACTAGCTACAGCACAGCCGACGGTTGTGAGCATTTTGTCGCAACAGACAAAACGTTTTTAGTTCAACACGGCAGGCATATCCCCCTTTTGTAAAATGTTTATGTGAATGTATTGTTTGGTATATCAGGGCACAAAATACGTGCACGCAATTCCAAAACCGGACTTTATGCCAAAAAATACTTTAGTGTATAAACACATAAAACTGCTCGTACCCGAAGTAGGTCATGGCGGAAAAGTTTATATCTCGCACAGTGAAGAGCTGAATGTCGGCGAGAACAGATTTGACCTGATTGAGTATGGAGGACGCTGTGGAGTTGACCAGGTCAAGTAAGTTCACTGGACCGGAACCCGTCTTCGCTGCAACAAATAATACAAGGACATCTGGCGACTGCCTTCACTTATGACCAGGATGCGGAGTCTGAGGTAAAATGTCCGAATCCGATTCCAGCATAACAAGAATGAAGTTTCCCTGTCAACAATTTTGTAGCAACTAGCAATGAAAGGAAATCGTGGTACACAGCAAGAGTTCTGTTTCCAAAAAAAATTCAAAAAACACTGTACCATTTCAACAGGCACGAGTTAGTGCAATGTATAAAATGTTTCAATTGTACTTTCGGAGTCAGAGTTGGATAAAACAATTCGGCTCCGACTCCTGATGATCACAGGGATCCGAATCCGACCCCATCCATTCCAAAATCTCTTGACTCCGGCTCCGCAACCCTGCTTGTGACACAATGGAACGTATCGCACTGTCTTAAACGCTGTAGTTTTGTGGCGAATGGCGTAGGAATTTACATTTTAACCTCACAACTCTCAAGTACACAAAGTGCCATATGCAATTTATAATCAAATTCCGCTGTTCGCTCCTTCGAGCAGCAGCACACGAATGATTGTCGCATCCTCTATATGCGACAATCTGCTTCAACGCGAACTTTTGCAGCATCACACATCGCATGCCCTTGTCTTCTGCGAACGACTCAAACACGGGGTTACGAGTAAGAGGGGAACGCAGGGTTCCTGCGCTATTTTGAATATGAATTTCCAGAATTTTTCAAGACCTTTTCCAGACATTTTCCGGACGTTTTCTAGACCTAACATTTTCGTATGACCTACCCAGGTCAAATACAGGCACTAATGAAATTTAACACGATAGAATTAAAATTGTATCAATCTTCAATAAAAATTACGAAAATGCATGTCAAAAGATCTAGTACGGAAAATTATTTTCTTTTTCCAAACCAACAAACCAAAAAATTTTTTCCAGACTGAAAAATGACAAAAATTTTGTCCATACTTTTCAAGACTGCGTAGGAACCCTGGGAATGTGAATTTCTATTTGCGGAGGTACAAGAAGACCTGCGATGTTGTTTCTAACAAGGCAGATATGGGCCAACTGCTCCTATGGATTATACACGAAACTGAAATTTCTAGTCTGACCTGCTGAATACTGGCACAAAATGTCCAAATCGTAGTAGCGACAGCCGTTACGCGTCGCCTTCCCCACAAAATATCCCTCAGATCATTTCTTTTTTTCGCACTGCGCCGGACATCCCTACAGTGATCTACTGCGCAACACTAAATCTGCTGTCTTCAATCAACACGCTATCCAATTATTAACAAGTTTTTGTGTGAATAAGCATCCGTTCAAGAGTTTGTGTGAAAAAAAACCTTTCCATTCATCTGATGCCGGCATGATCAGTCGCCATCTGGAAGTCAGTGTGGTCCTTTATCCAAAAAGTTTGCCCTCTGCTGTTTAAGAGCATTGGCCAAAAGGAAAAATGTGCTTCAGCCAATGTTCCATTTCCTTCAAACAACCGAAATGAAACATTTTAATGGTCTTCTCTGAAAACGAGCCTCTGATTCTCTTTCAACACATATCCACCGTTGTCAAAGAGAAAACAGCGTAGAAATCTTCCCAAGTACATCAGACAATATTGCAGATGAGTAATAACGAATTAAAAACGGAAACAAAAAAACGCAGACGCCAAACCTTTCGGAGCTGAGATGACGTGACGCGCGTCAGTCAGACAATCAGTGAAGAATTCTTTCAGGGCGAGCTGGTAGTGTTGGCAACGAGCCTTGGCAACTTTGATGATAATGTCTCCACCCATGCTCATCAGGTTTATGCTGGGGAGCAGGTTGGTCGTTGCCTGAAGCCTGGTCGGACGAAAGGCAGTGCTCGTTTCGCACGAAAAGGCAATGCCAGAGCTTGCCGCTACAGCACAGCCAAAAGCGATGGTTGCAAATAGTGTTTCCAATTCGGGGCAAAATTTTAAAACCCGGGTTTCGGGCAGCTGAAAAAAGAAAACCGGGAAAACCCGTTTTTTTCGGGTTTTGAAATGAATGCGATTTTAAGCGATAAAAATTCAATATCATTGTGAAATTACTACTGTTGGTCCCTGCGCAATTTATTAGAGAATTATTAATGAAGTTAAGCACACTTTTTCAATTATGTTTATAATACTGACGCATGACAATCGAAGCACACTTTCATCATTCAGTCAGTGTCTGAGTTTTGTGACAAATAGTCCCGTGGCATAAAAAGCCCTCTCCGGTTCCACTGATTTGGGCTTGACTGTAATTAAGGCATGGAACAGTTTTTCAAGGTTATTTGACCTCTTCTTTGTAGCCTCGAAAAGACTCATTTCCTTTTGCACAATTTGTGATAGGATCTCTTCCTGTGCCAGAATAGTTTTGTGGTCTTCACTCTCATGGATTACATGGATTCTGTGCTTTGATTTCAAATGGTTAAACTTTCAGTGCTTGAACCACCTCCTTTTGTATAACGGAGCACAAATTGCACTTTGGTCTTGGTTGAGCCTTTTTGTATAAGAAATGGATCTAAGCTTCTGATTTTCTTTGATTACTAACGTCTTTAAATTGAAAGCATGTGATTAAAAATCTACTTAAATCGCTTCTAAAAGGAAAGCCAAACATTTTGTGGGAAAGTTATTACAAACTGAAAAGGAACGAATAGATTTCGCAAAGAATCACAGCTTGTATATGAACTAACACATAACAGCTTATAAATAAACTTACTAGTAGCTACGAAACTACGGCATACCTTTGAAGAACTGCGTCACGTGGTAGTTATTTAATTGGGTTAGCAAGAAGATAAAAGTTCGTGTAGACACATATTATGTGCAAAATGACGTCACGATCCGTCTGAATAGGTCAACTGACCGGAAATATTATAAGCGGACCAACAACGAACGTACAATGGTCACCGAGCAAAACCCGCACCTCGTGCCTCATAATAGTTGAAAGATCAAACGTGCTGATTTGGCCGTTACACGCCCCAATCCGCAACTTCAGTGTTATCAGAATCACTAATATTTGAATGCAACAGCAATTCCACGATTTTTTAATACCCGGGTTTGGTAGTTGAAAAAACCCGGGTAGAAGAAAATAGCCAAAAAAAACCGGGTTGGAAACACTAGTTGCAAATAGCGCTATTTGCGTTCTTTGCAAATAAGCAAATAAACAACGCTATCCTGTACAAGTGAACAAGATTACTGTACCTTCTGAAAAACCTGTCCAGAGCTCGCACCACGAGAGCATTGTCGCGCGATCGTTTGTCCAGCATCAGTCGCTTCTCGACCAGAGCGAAGTAAGTCTCAAGGAGCTCTCGCACGAACGAGAGAAGTTTGCCGTTGGCAACTCGGCAGACTTCGTCGGACTGCTGTGGCAGAGCAAAAGATTGGCCAATCAAAAACATACTTACATACCATGGCGGTGGATTGAAGGTGTTAGCTGATACACACCAACAAACATTAAGTCAGAAGCCTACTACTTTATGTTTTCCAAGTTACGTGGCGATAATTGGACTCTGAGAACATATAGGTTTAACAATTATTTGCAATCCACGATAAAACACAGGAGTGATTCAACTATCTAGGACGGACTGTTAACTAAGCGGCTAACCAGAAGAAGCGGACTCAGGCTGCCATCCATTGACGCGGACAGAGAAGAAACTTCGGTTTGTTTGATGAACAGGTTCTCGTATGCAGCAATCGTGAGCGATAAGTTGCTCAGAAATCCGTTGCTTCCTCGATCCATGAACTCAAGGACATCGATCAGCAAGTTTTTCGGCTCTCCTGTCGAAAAACTGAATTCGAAATTTTCTCCTTTTCTGCTATGTTTTAATTAGTTTTCCGTTCAAATGGATCTTTAGGGTAAAATGGCTAATTTGCTTGGACGGGCAATACGCTCTACGTTCGTAGAAAATTGGTTACGGAAGTTTCGACGCAACTCTTTAATACTTTGCATGGTGGCGCTGGCAACGAAATCACAAGATGTATTGCACACACACAGCCATTATTTCAAAACAGCACGCTTTTGTACAGAAAGATTCCGTGTCCTGGCGATAATCTTGCACATTCCGCTTTCTAAACAACATAACAAAGTCAGATTTCTTTGTATACGCGGTACGATGGGGCGCGACATTCCGCAGCTCTCACGGTGAAAAAGAAACAAAATGCAATCTTAGGATAATTTCAGACATAAACATATTCCAATTACTGGCAAGCCAAAGAAGTGTTTCGGCAAACCATCCGGCGTCTTCGTGGCAAAAGATATAATTCTTCCAGATCCATTAAGACCAAAACGGTGTCTTGCTTAGCAGTGAGGAGGAGATCCTAGATGGATTGAGTATTTCAAAGATGTTTTCATTCCAGTCACACTCATAGCACAGGAGGTGCGTTGGGGGGGAATGACATCACTGCGGCGGATGTTTTTCTAGCTGTCAAAACACTAAAGGCTGCAGGTTTTGACGAAATCTGTCCTGAAGTCTGGAACAGAGAACTTCTTTGGCTAATGACAACTCGTGTGTTCAAGTGGCCTGAAGCCTTGGAAGGGCAAACCGGGGTGATCATCTCCATGCCCAAGAAGGGAAACATGAGGGAATGCACTCATTACCAGGATATTTTCTGTTAGCCTTCCTGGAAAAGTGCATGCCAAGTGTCTTGAAAAAAGAGGCGCAAGAAATAAATTGGAGGATAGCCAGTGCGTTTCTCGTCCCAGCAGTAGCACTATGGACCAAATTTTCAATCTCCAACAAATTTTCGAGAAGTCTTGGGAGCATGCCGAAGATGTATCAGGACTGTCCTTATTTGTAAGATTTGTCCTAATTTTGAAGGTCTGTGTCTTAGAAAATTTTTTCTGTCCTTATTTCTAAGAAATGTGCTTATTTTGACTTGCATCCTTATTTTTGTCTTATTTTAAGTCTAAGGTTGCCATATCAGGAGTCATTTAGAATTTAGGGAACTGTTACGTATGAATCAGTTTGAATGACGTTACACAATATGCAGCCGCCTAATGAATGTATGCGCTTTTCAGCAAATGCTGAGGTAGCTTTCATTGGAATCCAAGCTAAAACGAATGCAAAATACATTGCACAACGATACACTTCATACAGAAACTTCTCTTCCTTTTTTTATCTTGTTATGTTTCCCGGTTGTCCTTACTTTTGAGTCCAGATCGATGGCAGCCCTGTATACGCTGGTTTTATCGACCTCGAAAATGCATACAACCCTGTCACTCGAGAAAATGTTCGTTGTTGACGTTCGCCTGTTACTGACTGTCAAGTCACTGTATTCCTGTTTAGAAGTCTCTATTTGTGTCGGCGGCGTTAATTCGCGACCGTTCACAGTGGGTGTTGAATTCCGAAAAGGGGTGTGCGCTGTCGCCACTTCTTATATTCTATATGAAATTGATAGACAGTCACAGCCGAGTCGATGAGGGTGTCACTGCTGGAAGCTGCACGATCAACCGTTTGCGTTTTACAGACGGTTTGGTGGTACTTGCTCTTCTGAACAGGGGCTCCAACTTCAAGATGATCGGCTTGCAGTTGCATGCAACCAAGAGGGAATGAAAATTAGCACTAAAAAGACCGAAGCATTACGTCTCTCAAGAAAACCCATGTCAGGGCGTGTTGCAAGTGAATGGCAATTCACTGCAGCACATTGATAAGTTCAAGCACCTTGGGGTGGAGTAGCACATTGATAAGTTCAAGCACCAAGGGATGACTGATATATGACAAAAACAAGTAAATCGGATACCAATTAAAGAAAAAAACATTTTTACCTTCATCGGCAATTTCCGGATACATTTCGCTTGTCAGATACGACTGAAGCTCCTACAACACAAAAGTAGACCAACCTAAACTACTACGCAAAAAGAAATCAGCTATCCTATATCGACAACAACGGATCGTGGATAATGTGTTTTACTGAGTCAATGATGTGTAAGCTGCTACCATTCGTGACGGAAGTGAAGATATGCTCTGCTTATATAACATTTGCCCAAGTTACTCACCACCGGCTTGGAGTTAACTTGGCAAGACACGCAGTAAAAAACAGTGTGATATGTTCCAACGTCAAATGGAAGTCAAGCACCAGACAACCACGTCAATACCGATGGAAGGTGTAGTTGCTGCACAAACTTGAACAAAACAGGAATAAAAACTTCTGCCATATAACACTGCAGTTACTTGCAAGTCTTGATCCAGTTTTCGTTTGGCATGCTGGAGGTAATCATCGCATAAAAGACCAGCAGGCTCTCCCAATCTCAGAAGTAAGCCGACGCATTCGGCCAGCTGATGTGTACTGGATTCCTAAATGCATGCGCTGCATCAGCGGCGCGCCGACACTTTTCGCGCACGAGTAAATGCGCAAGATGAAGGAAACTAGGTAAAGCGTACAGTTACGTGACAAATGGTCAAAAACCAACAGGACAAGATGATAGGAAGCAGCAACAGATTTTAGCAATAAGCCAGATCAGCAGAATGAAACTCAGGGCTAGTCAATTAGACGAAAAGTCCACGTTCTTAAATTTCTATGTTGCACAAAGGCTGTCGCGTAAATATTTTGGATGGAGCTACGATGTGTAACGCATACACGTAAATGTAAACTCATTTTGCTGTAAAAACATGATGACATTGCGATTAGATATTTACGTTTCATTCAATGACGAATCGCGATTTCATACCAAACAATGCAGTAGTGGAAAAGTCACCACCTACCCGGTCATGAAAACTTTCTTTCAGTTTGGCGATTATTTCATTTACAATGTTTCTGCAATCTTTTTCGATTCCACTAAAAGATTCCATGTGCTGGTAATGCTGTAGCACAGCTCTTGTTCTCGTGTAATAAGATACAGCAGCGGCGTAGGAACCCATTTCCAGACACTTTTTCAATCTTGCTGGCAACTCGAACAAAAATTGAAGCTTCTTGAGCAACGAATGGACACCAGAAAGTTTGTTTATTTGTTGCCGATTGGCCTGCAATAGCAAATTAAGTTAAAATCCAAACATTGTTTGAACATTACGTTGAAGCTAAATATGGGCCATGGACTCCATAGACTAAGTGACCACTACGGTTAACAATTGCACTGGCACTGGAAGAACTTTCATTTTTTGGTAACAAACGCCCTTGCCAGCTGTTTCAAGTGCAAACTATAGAAGCCATCTTTGTTGTTGCTTTAAGCCGAAACTACAGAAGCCAACATTGTCATAGCCCCGCTCAAGTACCTTCAGCAAGACTTATATTTTTAGGAATTTAAAGTAGAAATCACAATAGCAGCACGCACTTCGTTAAGCTTAGGAAAAAACATTGCAATCGTGCTGTAACTTTCTGCTTATGATGTAAGTCACCCAACATTGATCATCAGTGTCATGACGCATTCATTTTAGCTGCACTGCGAAATTCCCACAAAGTTTTTGTAGCAGCAAAAGAGCTCAGTCATGTTACCATGCATGGCAGTTAGAAATATGGCAAATTGTATTAGCTACTAGTTTTCTTGTGACGTAAGCAATTATCACCTACTTTTGTAACAGCTTGAAGTGGTCAAACCAAGCCTGCTGTTTCGTGACCTGACCTTGAGTAAAGCTTCACGGACCCAAATGACATGTCCTAGCCCTGATGGGAACCATAAACACAGCAATAGATCTTTGATTATTTTTGTGAGGAAATGGGCAAAGTTGATTGAGGTCCATATGAGCAATTTCATGCAAACCAAAATAATTACAGAAAATACAATGCATGAACAAGAGTTTTTCCTACATGAACATCAATGAAGAAGCTTAACAAACACCATTATAAATGACAATGAAACAAAACTTAAAGTCTGATCAAGTAACACTGCTGATGCATGCCCGCTTTGAACTGTTCCACTTTATGCAAGTCAAAAGCTGTGTTTTGTTAACCTTGCTGAACCTCAACTAATTCCTTTATTTATTTGACCCCACAGAAGTTGAGCTTTTCCTCTTTGCTTCATCTGGCACCCCACCCAGTTGTTTGTTTTTTACTACACACAGCTTTCTTACAGGTGAACTTCACACCTTTTTGTTAATTATTATGACTTAAAACCTTGGAAGAGCAAAACGACTATTTTTATTGTAACCTAGTTGTTTGCAACACACCCTAAACAACCTTAATCATTCAAAGCAAGTATGTTCACTTACCACAACCCAGACATAAACTTCAACAATGCTCACAGATATCTGCAGCATACTAAATTTTATTTAGCTTCTTTTAAAACAAGGGGAAAGACTTCAGCAAACAAATCCCAGGTCCTAGCAGTCAGGATCACAAAATTTTCAACAAAGAGAACAAGACATAAAGCTACAGTTGCATATGGGCAACTGCAACAAAAATGCACAATGTCCACTTGGTGAAAGATGCCTTTGAAATAAGCATTGTTTGCCAAGCATAGATGAACTATAGAATACACAAAATTTACTATGGCTTCAGTTTGAAAACATTCTAAGATAGATACAATGAAGACATGTGCAGCTTCACAAATATATCCTGCAAGGACTTGGACAGCTATGTCCAACCGACAGCCCACATGCTGCTCAGCTGAAGGTTTTGTGCAGCCCAAGAAGCTTTTCATTATTATGTATGGACAATACCATGACAGCCTGTCTTTGTTTTTATAATCCCAAGTTTGACATTTTTGATACAGTGGTCTTTAGCGCCTGTTTATCATGTACTATGCACTGATCAATTTCAATGTGTCCACTGACATCTCAGTGGAAACTGATTCCTAGTTTTTCTGATTTCTAACATGTGTTCCTTTGCACTAAACTGATTTCTAATTATACTCTTGTTGTTTATTTAGCACTAAATTTGGCTTTGGCATCACAGTTTGGGAGTGATTGGACCACAGGCATTACCATTGCTGTTGGTATTCAAATGCTCCTGCAGTAGCTCAAGCCAAATTTCAGTTTGCTAAAATGAGGGCAAGTCATTCAAGGTGTGGCCCTCACAAAGGTAGTGACAAAATTTTTGGCCCAGTAAGGCATTTCAGTTGGACATAGCCGGACTAGACAAAACTTTCAGAATTGATTTGCAAGTTAAAAAAGTGTGCACCTGGGATCTTGTTGAAAGAGGCCAGCTGAACCAAGTTAGCCACAATGAACAAGAACTATCACAGTTAAATGATTAGTGGGGCAGACAGCCATCATTTTTCATGTTGTGATGCAGCTCAATCAGGATTTTTGTGGTGTCACTGATACTATATTAGCTTGTTTGGTAGATTAGTATAAAAAGTTAATCTGTTTTTTAGTCACACAAGGATGAAAGGCAAGTTGTAGTATGGATTGAACACTTGATCCTTGTTTAACACATTCAGCATCTTTGCTTAACACATTAAGCATTTTTATATTCATAGTGATTTGAATATGGATTTACACACTACAGCACATAATTCTCCGTAGCAAATGTTATAAGGAAAATGGGAGAATAAGACCTAGAACTTTATTTTAATTTAGTCCCTAATTCATCTACCAACATTCATATTTTACTACAAACAAATAATGAAACACATTTGAGATCAGTGGTGACTCATGACTGTAAGTCGTGGGCGTGCCGAGGTTCATCTTCACAAAGATTTTATAATGACTAAACAGCATCACATTTTCTAGAGCGGACAGTTAGGACGTACGACATCTTCTCTTTCTAAAAAACAATTGCAAGACTTATGTATATTGCCATCCTACAGTGACATGCTACAGGGTGATTGACTAGTGAGGCACTGGTATCTTTAAAGTTAACACTTTGAGAGCCGGGGTACGATATATTCGTACTTCAATTTCAGCCTAAAACTAGCAGTCGTCAGTTGCCTTACCAATGCCCTAGCTCCTCTGCCGATTGTGCCAAAGAGCTGTTCAAGGGCTCAAACGGATCGGACAGTCTTCTAGATAGCACTCGAAAAAAAATTTTTTGGTTGGGGGTTGTGGATTTTTTGTGAGTGATGTCATAAGTGAAGTAGTTTTTGGTCCATTTTGGCTCATGTTGTCTGGCCTAGAGCCCAACCGCTAGGCCAAAGTATTTCGCTAAAGTTTTCATTGGAAACTAGGCTCGAGTCCAAGTGTCTTGAGCCTTTGATCGACTTTCTAGCGTTTCTGGTTCAAAAGTTATGATCTAAAATAAACAAATTAATTAATTATCTAATTAACTAATTAGTCAAAAA
>JGI24021J15306_10009977_pt1 | contig 11754 bp, 3 predicted proteins | sample Ectturendosymbi1_FD_15306 | JGI IMG/M metagenome (IMG submission 15306)
AATTAATTAATTTGTTTATTTTAGATCATAACTTTTGAACCAGAAACGCTAGAAAGTCGATCAAAGGCTCAAAAGACTCGAACTCGAGCCTAGTTTCCAATAAAAGTTGAGTGAAATACTTTGGCCGAGCGGTTGGGCCCTAGACCAGGTAACATGAGATAAAATGACCCAAAACTACTTCACTTATGACATCACTCACAAAAAATCTACAACCCCCAACCAGAAAATGTTTTTTTGAGTGCAGACTAGAAGACTGTCCGATCCATTTGAGCTCTTGAATAGCCCTCTAGCGCAATCAGCAGAGGAGCTATGGCATTGGTAAGGCAACCAAAAACTACTGGTTTTAGGCCGAAATCTAGGTACGAATATATCGTACACCGGCTCTCAAAGTGTTAAACCAGCAAAATACCACAAAGAATAGGCTGAGGCAATAAGATAATTTCCAGTGAACCAGGGTCACATTGCACTTTTCCTATTACAGTACTATGATCAGATCCTGCTTCAAAAGGTTTTGGTAACAGCAGTTTAATTTATAACTTACAAAACATGGAAATGACTAGAATAGGATATTCAAGGACAAGAAAGCAAATTGTGCTTTGCTACTTCAATAACATTCATTCTGCCTGTGCAGCAAAGAACAGACTGAAAAAAATTAACAAAGATCACTTACATCCATCATTGGTGTTGTCAGTAAGCCCCATGCAAAAAATTCAAGAAAAATGACAATCACAGCGTGATAGACACTTGGCTTGCCGATTCCAGGAACCTGAAAATGGTAATGCCAAATACACTTCCAACACTTCTCAAAAACTGTGTTTTCAGGAATTGCCTCTCACAGTTGCAGAGAATGAAAACCTCCAGGTTTGGCTGTTAAGCCTGTGAGGAATCAGCTTGCCCTGCACTGCTTTCATAGCTTCGTAATGATTCTGACTGCACATACTGACATTTCAGGAAGTGTTGGAATTGTACTTAAGCAAGAGTTTAAAAATTTTTAATGGCACATCTAGTAAGCCTCTTTATCGTTAAGACAAGCTTGGTAAGTGATGCCCACCATTAACACGTTGGACAGGAGTTCCTTAATGCATGATTGGGTGATTGGCTGACTCATTGGCCAGGCTGCTGGCTGTCAGCTGCTTTGTAATTGGAGTTAGTTGGGTTTTGGATTTGGTGATAGCAGTCTCTTGGGCTAGCATGTGCTTGTTACTATAGTCTGTGCACTCTCACTGATCTTGCTTTAGTCTTTTTCATCACTTAACCTGTAAGCTCTTTCTTACAATTTGCTGAATTGAATATGAATTGCTGATGTAAAATAAATTTCTTAGCAATATAATTTACGAACAGATTCAGCTGAGTCACCCTTGTGGTGTCTTGATGCTGATATGTGGGGTGTGCAGACCACTGAGACCAATTCATTTGAGACCATGTTCATTTGAGACAACTTCATTTAAGACCACATGCATTTGAGACCTGTTGGTTTCCGACTAGTTCGTTTGAGACCACATTTATTTGAGACTTGTTTTCTGAGACCAGCATTCATTTGAGACTTCTACGTTTAAGACCACATTCATTTGAGACTTGCATAAAACTTCAAATGAAGAGTCAACTTGCAAAACTTCAGATCTCGCACTAAGAAGTGGAAGGTATCATAAAAATGTCATCCACAGCAAATCAAAATAGCTTCACTTTAACATGGCATAAAATGAATGTGCTCTCAAACAAATGTGATTTTCAATGAACGCGGTCCCAAATGAAAAAGTTGCATGTGAATGTGGTCTCAAATGAACAGATGTCAAAGATCATGGTCTCTATTGAATAGGTCTAAAATGAATGTTGCCTCAAATGAATGTTGTCTAAAACAGTGGTTCCCAACTGGGTAGGAATTTCAACTTTACAGTTAAGTTACGCTTTCATTGTAAGTGTTGTACTTCTTTCTTAGTTGATGTTGGCTCTTTCAATTGGTTATATCACTTTAAATATGGTTATTTAGTGGACAGTCATGTTTTTGTAAACAAACTTTATTGCCATTATTTGACAACAAATAGTTTTCGTCCCACTTTTATTAATCAAGTCAGTGTGGTCCAACTGCAGGCCCGTGGGCCACCACAGTGTTTTCAGTGGTCTGCGGAAGCATTTAGGAAAAATCTTCAAATGTGAAACATGTAGACAAGCGTATGAGGTTACATTTGCCTCATTGAATTGCTTGTGCTGGAAAAGTGCATTTGCACAAAAAAATGAATCACACCTTTTTTGTGTACCATTTTGCTTTATTTCTTCATTTTACGATCAAATTAGAAGATAACAGTCCACCGCTGGGGCACCTCTCTGGATAACCTCTGTGCTATTTCAGTGCAACGGCGTTCGTTGTCTTGAAGAGTACGTCTGGCGCAATGAACTCAGTACCGCCAAATAAATCTATCTATGCGCTAAACACAGCCTTCTCAGAGTGGCCCTCGAACCAAAGTAATTGCCCATCCTTGCAATATGTAATTTTAATTAGAACAAGCATAACATACTTTAATAAAAACGTACAATACTAAGGGCATTACAGACAGTAGAGAGCTTCTAGACACTAGTCAGCAAAGATAAATTTCTCAAACAGAAAGACTTCACTGTAAAAATGCAGTCCATGTTTGGAAGCACATATGTGTTTGAGAGTACATTTTCTACAATGAAACAAGTCAAATCTAAAAACACAAATCGAATGGCAGATGAAACACTGGACGACAGTCTCAGACTTGTTACCACCATCACTCACTGGTATTGATAAAGGAGCTAGAGGAGGGCTATTCAATTACTTCAAGAAAGGGTCCAGTTACAAATGTAAAAATTTTTTGAGGTCCGGTCACTTCTATAAATTCATGCAAATGTGACATATCTTGGATTTTTCTAACAAAAAACATAACGTGAGAATTTAATACGATTATATATAGATTTTTCGCGCAAAGCGCCTCAACACTCGCAAATTGTCATTGGTGATTTTCACTGTGTTTGGGTCTATCTGCTGCCGGAGGGGTGAATTATCCCCGCTGCAAGCTACAGTAAATGTAAAACTCGGGCCCCGCACTTCAGTTTTAGTATTAAAATCCGGTAAATGGATACAGATATTAACGTAAATTGTCAGCGGTATTCATTGTTCTGCTGGTAGGAGGAATGAGATTTTGTGCTTACTGGCAGTTACCTAAATTTTTGTTCCAAGGTAGTGACAGCGAGTAAAAGGTAGTGGTGAAGGTTTCATTCGTCATACAGATGCAAAACTTGTTCTTTATGTACTTTTTTTTAAAAGCGAGGACTGCCAGCAGTCAATGGCGTAACTAGATATTTGAGCCAGGAGGGAAAACGTAGCTGAAAGGGGTCCACTGGCCATTGTAGGGGGTCACTAGCAACACTCAGAAAAAAACTGAGAAATGAGGGCAAATCTGGATGTGGATGGCTATACTAAAACCCTAAATCACCGAAAAATACTCCGAAATACGCAAAAAACTACTTAAACCTAAAAGCATACTAAAACCGAAGTGCGGGGCCCGAGTTTTACATTTACTGTAGCTTGCAGCGGGGACAATTCACCCCTCCGGCAACAGCAGATAGACCCAAACACAGAGAAAATTACCAATGGCAATTTGTGAGTGTTGAGGCGCTTCGCTTCACGCAAAAGTAATCGGCGAAATGAAGCTTCCGATGGCTTTTCACCAACGAGGATGTGTAAGAGCGCCGAGGCTTACATGAGCAGTGGAAACAATTTTGGAGATACGTTCCTTTGACAAGAAGCTTTCTGGTGTGTTTTTTTTTCACAATTTTTTCACTGCTACATTCTATTAATTCCAGTTGAAATTTGGCTGCGTCCACACCAGTGGTGTCAAGCTGCCAGAGCTCCGCTCCACCACCTTCATCAGTGAATGATGGGTCATTGCCTATAAATATGAGTGAAGATGCCCAGCAGAGCTACGGCAACTATAAAATTTCCACTAAATCTTTGATCCAATCATGTGTATGTGTCTTTTGCTTCATTTGAAATTTCGGTAAAGTCTGTCACTAAAAAGGGTTTTGAGGAAAGAGCAGCAACTGTTTTCGAAAAGTAAAGTCACCAAACTGTTCGGCAATGTTGGTAGTTTCCCTTTCTTTATCATTTCCTAAAAAAGCTGAAAATGCCTTAGCTTTTCTTTACATTTTGTTGACTTCTCACAAAACAACAAAAATTCTTTCCAAAAGGACCAAATCTCTGCAAAACTCTTCCTTTACTCAAGCATCTTTCATAATTGTGCACAACTAAATTTTTATAAGGGCATTGTTTTCGGAAAGAAAAGGTTCCATCGCTATTTTATAGCCTTGAATCCACTATTTTCACCAGCAGAACAGGGTTGCCAGGTAGTCACTAGTCATAAGCAAAAAAGGCCAGATCAAGCCTCAAAAAAAGCCAAATAGCACCAAAAAAAGCCAAATATGCGATAAACACACAACGACACCAACACCCAAATGGGCTTTTGAAAGGCAATATGTGCACATTTTACACATAAAAAGAATAAAGCTCACTCCATTAATGAACTTCTCGAAACGTTTGGTTTTGCTGAAGAGTAACCTAAAACTTTAAATCTATAAGCATCAAACAGCAAAACAAAAAATTATAAATTCTCGTGCAGAGTTTCCAACGAAAATTTATCATTTTGTGTTCAGAAACAGTGTCTAGAAATCTGCCAGTGCCCAAAAATCTGCCAAAATCATCTTTGAATCTGCCAGATCGACATAAAAAATCTAATTGGCCAAATAAGCCAAAAAACAAATTGTATTTGGGCTTTTCAAAAATAAAAAAAAGCCAAAGGACTTGAAAAAAGGCCAAAAATTATAAATTTGGCCTAAAAAAAGCCAAGCTGGCAACCCTGCAGCAGGATAGACATTAGTGACGAGCTATTGTTGAACAATGATGATGAAACAGTTACTTTGAACCAAATGAATATAACAAGCCCACCTCAGGTGTGCACTGTAATGTAGCTGAACAATAGCTTGATCGACAATCACTTATATAGTTAGCGAGGACTTAATGCTTTAGAAGACCAAAAGCGCAAGATTTCAGGATAGGAATTTCATGATTTTCAGGAAACATCTGGGTATAGAATACACCTTTGAGAAGCTGATAGGGTCCGGCCGTCACCATCCAAAGGTCCGGATTCGGACCGCGGTCTGCCATTTGAGTAGCCCTGAGCTAAGCTAGAGTGTCAGAGTAGCCTCAACCACAGACATCCCACTGAGAAAGATTTGTAGCAAATTGCCATGTGCTATTGTGTAATGATTTCAATGATGCACTCATTTTCACTTTCAGTTTTAAATATTTTGAATCTGTTGTTTTATACATCATTTCATTAGAAGTGGCCCGCGAGTTGTCACGTTTTTGTGAAATGGTCTGATGGTCAGAAGTAGTTCGACCACACTGAATCAAGTTATTGTCTTCAACAAAGACCATTGTAGTTAATATTAGCCTACAAACCTGAACAGAAGAGGAATGAAAAGTCCATAGGGGAAGAATGAAAAGTTCCAAAATTAGCCAAGGGAGGAATGCATCAAAAAAGGTTGGGAACCACTGGTCTAAAATATCGAGGTCTCAAATGAATGGTCTAAAATGAATTGGTCTCAATAGTCATGGAACTGATATGTGCAGTCAGAATCATCACAAAGTTACGAAAGCAGTGCGTGGCAGACTGATTCCTCACAGGCTTTGCAGCCAAACCTGGAGGTTTTCATTTCCTCAAATAGAACCATTTACATTTTTTGGTTTTCAGGTGAATTCATTAATTTATAAAGCAGGTTCAGGTTAAAATTATGGGAGGTTTTCTAGGATAACTTTGTTACAATCTCAATCACCTTCAAAAGGAAATATCTTTTTTAAAAACTTGATGTTTCATTCAAGTTTACTTTGGATGTATGAATTGCAAGTGAAATTGAACATATCAGAACGTAGTTGATACAAGGGAAGACACATTAAAACATAAAACAGCAACTGTACTATAAAAACAAGAAACCCAAGTAAATGATTTACAGACATATTGAAAAAAGATGGGAAGACACACATCGTGTGATGCAATTTGGCTGAATTGAATTTGAGCTGTTTCAGCGCAACTTGACAATTTTCTTAAAAACATGCTACACATGTGGCAGTCTATGTTGCCTAAGCAAATAGCACCAAACATCAATAGCAAATGAGTGGAAGCCTACACCCAGTGGTCAAAACACAGAGTACACTTGGGAAACCATCTTAACTGAAAGCTTAACCAGGTCTCAGTAAGAGCCACGGCATAAAATCAAAATTGTTATAGTCTAAAATATCCCTTGACATTTAAAAATAAACACTATTACAACAGACACACCACAACATGGAAACATGTATGTGGTTCAGTTAAAACTACACAAAAAACTTCCAATAAATAAATTTCTTACTCAATTGTAAACAAACATTGTATAGTCATAAAATTCTTTAGCTACACAAGAACTTTACCGGGTCATGTAACATGGCAACAGGTTTTGACGTTGCTTTCCTTTGATCAGACCTAGCAGTTTGTCCGTTCATGGCATCAGATTTTTGGCTGCATATTCATTTTGAGCAGCTTTAGTCCAGCAGGTAATTCAAAACTTTGCACAATCTGTTCTAACCAATATATTATTACAAACTCCCTTTAAGTAAACAAGCACAGCACTTTAGCATACAAGTGTGAATAAATTAACTTGAACTATTACTCATTACCACAGCTTTTGCAACCTATTTTATAGTGAGTTTTCCATTGGTCATACCATGAATGGAAAATCATATACCATGAATGGAAAATCATCACATTTTATCCGAGATGTTATATTCTCATTAGCTCTTTGTTTCTGGTGCAAAGATGAAAAAAACTATTGGTGTAAAGATGAAAGAAACAAATATGTTTATAATTAGAAAATCACACATTCATTCATTTTCATGCATGATTTTCCTCTAGGGAGGTTAGGTTGCATATCAGCAGACCTAAGAGGATTTGAAATATCTCACAGTCACAGACTACACACACAAATTTTTTTCTGAAACAAACAAAAGTTGGTGATTGCAAGCATGACTGAATTCAGCTTTTGCATCGCAACAAATGCAATGCATGCAACATAAGGTAGTGCTTGTCACTATGTCATGTAGAATGTTATTACTTGCACTTGAGTTATAGCATCAAATCAATAATTTTCTATAAAGGGATTGCTGTTAAGAGTCCCATAAAAGATAATTATGCATCTCATTGGTAGATACAAAACATAAATGACGCAACCTGAGTCATAAAAACAGATGTGTTACTGTTAACAATGATTCTGCAGGGTGGTTAAAGTATGTATTTTTTGCAATATTGCATGTTGTTTCAATATCATGCTGTTAAAACATTGAAAAAAATGTTAATTTTTAAGTTTCATGACAGTTGGAACTGTTGTGAAATGAAGAAATTTATAACATCACAAACTTTTAAGTATTAAGTAATCATTTAAACTAGCATAATATTAAATTTGGACGTTAAATCATATTTTCCATTATATTTTCAGATTTTTTTTGCAATGCTTTTTTTTAATCTGATAATGTCATCACAGATGCACTAACAATATTTTTACCCTGACAGATATCTATGCTTTACATTGTATTATGGCCACCAAGTGTGCTTTATCAATGATACTGGTAGCACACGATAACATTCAATAACCGTGTCCTATTTTTTCATTGCCATCCATATACCTTCCAGACACCAAAGATAATATATAAACTACTGAGTAAAAACTGAAATTATTATCAACATAGCAACTATTACTCTTGTTTAAACACCTTTTATAGCACAGCAATTATATACAGTTTCTATTGAAAAGAATCTTTCCACAACAATGAATCACACACTATGATGTTTACTGAGTATGTACATATTTTGTCATTAACATGTTGGGAGCCAGTGTATGAGCATATAGTACTTTGAAATCACGCATTGAGCCTCTATTGTCGCACCACTTTGCAACTCTATAACTCGCCAGTCGATTGTGCTAAAGAGCTAACCGAACCCTCAAAAGACTGCAGGAGTCTTCTAGTTTGCACTGAAAAAAATTTTTGGTTTTGGGTTTCAGGTTTTTTGTGGGTGATGTCATAAGTGGGGACGTTTTTGGCCATTTTGGCTCAGGTAACCTAGCCCTGGCCCCAATTGCTAGATGGAAGTATATATTTTGCTCAAATTTTTATTAGAAACTAGGCTAAAATCCAAGCCTTTTGACCTGTTGACCAGCTTTCTGGTGTTTCTGGTTCAAAAGTTAGAATTATCCAATTTGGTAAAATTATCAATTTACTGTTTTTTAACCGTAACTTTTGAACCAGAAATGCTAGTCAAAAGCTCAATAGACTCGGATTTTAATTATAACCAAAAACAATAAAATAGGTAATTTCATCAAAAATTGACAATTTTGTAAAAATTAGTAATTGTACCTTATAACTTTTGAACTAAAAACGCTAGAAAGCTGATTAAAGACTCCAAATACTGAGTTTTCAGTCTAGTTTACACTAAAACCTTCAGCAAAATACTTCCCTCTTGTGGTTGGGCTTAGGGCCCAACAACCTTGGCCAAAAAGGCTTAAACCGACCCCACTTATGCCGTCACTCATAAGAAACCCAAAACGTAAAAACTGTTTTTTTATTATAAACTAAAAGACTCGCCAAGTCTTTTAACTGTTTGAACAGTTCTCTTGTACAATTGACTGGCAAGTTATGGAGTTGCAAAGACTTGGTCAATATGAGCAAATTTTACCTTTTAAAGCAAAACTCGGCTGGCTCCAAAGGTGTTAAGCAACCATCTTTAGCTTGCATTCACATAGAACCTGTAGTTACAAAATGCTATGTTATTGCTAGTCAACAATTTCTCATAATGTATACCAATTCTTTAAATTTGTCACTAATAACTAACACATTGGGAGCTGGTGTACAATACACTCATACTTTGAAATCTCGCATGAGCCACTTTTCTTGCGTCACTTTGCACCACCATAACTCACCAGCCGATTGAGCTAGAGAGCTGCTCAAACCCTATAAAAGGGCAGGAAGTGTTCTAGTTTAGATTCTAAAAATATTCTAAAGTTTTGGATTTTTTGTGGATGACATCATAATAGGGATAGGTTTATGCATACTTGGCTGAGGTCACCATGCCCTGAGGCCAACGTCAAGAGTCAATTCTTTGACGAAAGGTTTTAAAAAAAACTAAATTAGGTTTTTGGCCATAACTTTTGAATCAGAAATGCTAAAAAGCCAATCAACGACTCTAGAGACTTGGATTATAGCCTAGTTTCCAATAAAAAATTGGTTCTTAGCATTGGAGCCCAGGGCCTAGTGACCTCAACCAAAAATACATAAACCAACCCTCATTATGATGACACCCACAAAAAAACAAAACTTCCAAAATTTTTAAATCTGAACTAGAAGACTTTTCATATCTTTAGAGGGCATGGACAGCTCTCTACCGCAAGTGGCTAGCAAGTTATGGTGTTGCAAGTGACGCAAGAAACATGGCCCATGTCAGAATGAAAGTAAATCCACTGGCTCTGAAGGTGCAAAGCTAGATGTGTGCTTTGACTTGACTTTATTTTGGGTCTGTTTTGGAGATGAAAGTTTCTAAGCACTTGATGTCGCTAGTGAAATTGAGCATTTCTGTATGTCCCAGGTTTTTCATAACATTTTCTTGCATGCAGCAATTTTTGGAGCACACAGCTAAGGTGTGTCTGGTCTTTCACATGGAACTCTAAAAGTTGCATTCAGGAAGGGCATTGGGTTTTGATATCATGTGCTTAAATTTTGTTTGTCACGCATAATTTCTGATCAAAGAAGGCTTTGAGTTCAATCAAAGTTTGGTGTCATAATCATAATCAGTGTTACCAGACATAGAATAACACAAATGTCTAAAGCTTTTTCTGAAAAGGTCTGAATTCAAGGTCCAAATTTCGTGAAGTCCAAAACAGGGTGCAAATTTTATTTTCTGTCAAGTAATTCAGTAAATGATTGAAATTTGTCTTATTTGAAATTTATTTTTATGCAATTTGCAGAAGCACAATGTTTGAAGTTAATTCACAACTTGTGGAATCAATAGAATTAGTAACCATCACTGAAATTAAAGTACAATATTGTTGCGGCTAGTAGCAGCCAACTATATGCACAAGCATGTTATGGACCAGATTCACTTCATTGTAACAGATTGCTCATTGAGTCTTCCTGCTAGCCTTAATTGATTCGCACAGCGTTTAGATATATTGTGTGACTTACCAGTTTCACCTTTGTGTTGAATGCATTTTTTGTTTGCATTTCTGCACATGTATTTACAACCATGCATAGTCTTGCGGGAAAGTTGTTTGGTAAGTCAATGAGCTTGTGTTGTTGTTAACACTTTTTATCATTCTCTACAGGGTTGCAGAGTCGGAAGCAAAATGTCTGACTCTAACATCGACACCTTGCACAAAGATAGTGATTACTCATATTTTCGTAAATCCATGATACTTGGAGAGCATTACTGCCACCATGTTGTGGCTCTGCATGGTAGGTGAAGGTACCTTATATAAGGTGGGTTTGATTTTGTATTATCTTTGTAAATTGTTACCGCAGACGGGTTTAATGCACATATTCCTTGTCAGTGCATGATAACGAGTAGCTTAGATGTTTTTTAACACCAGTTTCTTATTTGTTGTTCAGAAAGAAATTGACCAAAGTCATACATATGTGTAATATAGTTTTATTCCTTTAACACCATGGTAACATTTACAAAGTCTGGATGAATGAAGACATATAACACGACAAATATCTTTTCTATCAACACTTGCTACTATTTTTTGCTATAGAGTCTTCATGAAATTAAGCATATAGCCTAGTTAATTTTATTTTGTGGTGTAACAAACAAATAATTGGGACAAGTTAAAACAAGAAATACTAGATACTTGGCAAGAAAAACATAAAAAAACAATCTCATCCCCAATGACGAATTATAGCCTATGGCTCAGGGCCGTCGCCATCGGGGAGGCCAGTGGTGCCTGGCCCCCATTTCAAGTTTGGCCACCAGTTGCTGCACATATCCAATACTGTAGTTTAAAAATGTGCCCCCCCTTTGGTTTTTGGCTTTCCCGCCGCTAAATCCTAGCGACGGGCCTGCTATGGCTACAGTACTGTGAATGCGAACCATTGCAGTTTATATTGTACTCTGAATGATTCAGTTTCAGACAACACAATCTCGCTTCCTGAAAAGCTATGACTTATCCTTTGCACATTATTGCAAGTAAACACCATACTACACCGTCATATAGAACAGTGGTTCTTAACTGGGGGTACATAAACAGGGGGTACAAAGCACCAAAATTTTTAGGCATGCACACCCTGAAATTTTTAAAGATGTGTTGTTGATTGTTGTGAGTGCAGTAAACTTTGTCAGAGGCCAAATCTTGTATCACAGTCAGTTCAGAGTTTTTTTGTAATGAAGTTTAAGCTCAACACAATGTTCTTCTTTACTATACAAAAGTGCCGTTGCTATCCTGTGATGGAGTGTTTATTTGTGTTCGTGAGCTGCGCAAAAAAATCGAGCAGTTTCTGAGACACGGATGTAGTGGCAGAGCAGAGAACCTTGAAAATGAATTCGTTATGTCTGTGGCAGAGGCTGCCTTGCAGATATATTCGGCCACCTTAGCAACTTAAAACCTCCATTCAGGGAACAGTGATGAACATGATCAAAGCTAAGGAAAAGATCACTGCCTTCA
>JGI24021J15306_10009979_pt1 | contig 11751 bp, 10 predicted proteins | sample Ectturendosymbi1_FD_15306 | JGI IMG/M metagenome (IMG submission 15306)
TGTCGAAAATGTAAAGTTTCTACCTTATGTGGTTTTTGCGATATAAAAATTTTTAATGTGTGCAGGACTTTATGGACACCCTGTATCTTTTAACAATGAGCATATAATGACTTTTGAAAGTAATATTAACTGATGTATATATTAATATTTGAAAATAAATAATATGTAAATATATTTTTATCTTCTATTGCTATTAAACGTACCCGTTCGGATAGGCTAATGTACCCCAGGTTGGGAACTCCTGTGCTAGATGATGATTTTTGCAATTTTACCCAGAGTCGTAGTTTTGAAAAAATTTTCTCACTCCAGCTGTGCAGTTCACTCAATGAAAAAAGTGACCCACAGTGCTCGCCACAGACGCCCAAAGGGCGTTAGACCGGGTTCGAATCCCAGCAACCAGGGATGAACATGGACTTGGATTTAAATCCTGTCGCAACATAGAATTTTGATAAATTTTATAACTTCTGCTTAACCGGATTTGATAATTTCGTTTTGTACATCGTGTTTGTTTAAATCTTGAGCCTTGACTACGACCAGTCATACCATAGGCGTAGCCAGGGGGCCATTCCCCTCAAAAATTTTAGCATATCTAGTCATTTTGTGCTTTGCGAAGCGGCGTACCAAACAAAAATACTGTTGCTCACCTAAGTCAAACGTATTGACCCCCAAAAATTTTGGGATGACTACGCCACTGAGTGATACTCTGTTCTCTTATGTATCATGTCATCAAAGTTATGCAATTGGTGTGACTCTCATTGATCCAGTCCCCTCTTAACTCATGATCATTTTACTTTTTAGTCCTACCTAGTAACATTTGTCACAGTTCATCGTTGTTTATGTGTAGTCTAGTTGCAATGACTCGCTTGTGCTGTGTACCTGTTCATTCTTCTGGTTTCATATCCAACGCGCTATTGCTGAGCTTCCCGTTGCTGCTAATAGTGGTTACTTTGATATCTTTCAAGTGTAAATTATTATAGTCTTGTGAACTTGTGAGCCAAAAGTAGAGCACAAGTTAACTTGAGTTTCCAAGCTAACTATTTTGTTTTTGATTCTTCGAGTTGTTTTATACCAGGGGTTCTCAACCTTTTCAAGCATGTGGCCCAATTAATAAGTAGAGTCTGTGGCCCACCGACTGTACAAACTTTTCCAACACGACAACTGTCGCCCACCTATAAGGCAGAAATATACACAAAAAATCATTTAATAAAACAACATGCGCTACAATCAATGCGAAGGCTGGGCCTGCTATCTTTGAAGGAACCCACGTTTTCAAATTTAGGTTCATCTTGGATAACGTATTCATTTTCAATGATACAAGTCCGTGCCCCCTCAAAAATTCTTCCGTGGCCCACAGATTGAGAAGCCCTGGTTTAAACATAGTGTAATACAAAGTGATAGGAATTTGGTTTTGAATAGGATTTGGATTTTGAAATGAAATGGTTGGATCAGATTTACTGTAGATTTGAAAAACATAAATCCGCTTATCTCTACCAGTCACACCGACAGTAGATGCGTGGTCTGCGGCGCAAGTAAGTGGAGATTGGCGCGCCCAAGTGGGTGTGCAGAGAGTATAATCAAGGCCTCCTAGATAGTCTATCTACGAGGTGTTGGTGTAATGAAATTCTAGGCAGCGACGTTTAGTTACTTAAAAAATTGGCGCAGCCAAGAATTTTGTTCGGGAGGGGCCAGTCACTGACGTCGTCAGAAATCAACCTTTAGCAATTCTGCACAAAGATCATTTCGATGTCACAGCTCAATTTCTGGTCTATTACAACAGGATATGACGCAGAACCGTCGCCAGAAAGTTTTCAATAGGGGTGCTTTGCGTCTCCGGGGGGGCTTTGGGTTTGTGCGGAGGGGCTTGACACTCTAAAAATTGACAAAATCTCAACTGATTTATAGTGTTTCATGTTTCAAATTGGGGGCGTCGGAGTATTGTTTGGGGGGGGCTAAGCTCCCAGTCCCCCCCGTGGCGACGGGACTGACATGACGTCAAATACCTGTCGGCATCGAACAATTGAAATTGATATAAAGCGCCGGCAAAAATCTGAGCAAGTTTGTTTCGGGAGGGCCATGGCCTTTTCGGCTGCGCTATTGGGTCATAATGCTTCGCTTCAGGCTTTTGTTGTGCGTCATGTAGATTCTCTCAGAAACATTTTATGAATAACTTTACAGAAAAAACTAAGACACGAAAATCGTAACATTCAACATGTATTTCTTGAACAATTCACAGCCTTCCAGCCATAGGCGTAGCCGTGGGGCAAAGGGGCCATGCCCCCCAAGTTTTTGGAAAATATAGCCATTTTGTGCTTTGAGAGGCGTTTTTCCAAACAAAATAGTGTTGTTCGCCTAAAATCATACATTTTGGCCCCCCCAATTTTTGGGCTGGCTACGCCACTGCTTCCAGCAAAGTGACGGCACACGCGTGAGGCGCGCAACTGTCAGAGATGAGCACGGACCAAGACTTTGCAGGGTTACCAAACCTGTCTTCACAAAAAAAAAGCCAGATCTTGTCCCAAAAAAAGCCAGATAGCAGTTTTAAGGCATTAACACATAAAATATGCATAACCAAACACAAAACAGACGCTAAAACTCGTTAGAAACGATACAATACAATTTAACTCATTAGAAGCATTCACTTTCCCCGTAATTACACTGTCGTGCATTTGTTCCTTAACAATAAAATCGATCTATTTCAGGCCAACAGTAAAATCCTTTCAATATTTTGTGCATCCTGCATGGTTATAGACTCTTTTGAGAGGAGATTTGTAATGAATATGCAGCTCAGAGAATGTTTTTCCAGATCCAAGCCTTTCCGACTGAAAAAAAACAGATTTTGTCTGGCTTTTTTTGATTTCCAAAAAAAGCCAAAGGTGTTCAAAAAAAGCCAGAATTTAAAAATCTGGCTTCAAAAAAGTCACATTGGCAACTCTGGGACTTTGCCAATTTTAACCGGCTGAGGACTGGATGGGACTGTACGTTTTTTGAAAATTGGCGGATCAGGACTGGATTGGAGTGAGAAATTTTTTGTTAACACCTTCGGCGCTGATTGACGCATATATGCGTCATACGTTCAAATGCACAGGGTGCGGAATGACGCATGCATGCGTCCAGTGGCGTACGCAGAAAATTCCCGAGGGGGGATCAAGTTTCGTCACAATCGTGTGACGTCACAAATCAACTTTAGGACGACCACTCTAAAGGGGGTCCCGGGGCATGCCGCCGGAATAATTTTGCAAAATTACACCAAAAAATACGCAAATTACACCTAAAAATACGCAANTTNCACCTAAAAATACGCATACTGTTTATAAATTTTTTTATTTTTAGGGTCTGAGCGGGGCCATGGCACACTGGACCCCCTCCGTACGCTAGTGTATGCGTCATTCAATCAAATACGCCAGGTGCGGAGTGACGTATATAAACGCCAAGGCGGTAACTTTTCGCGTACTTGTTTGTTTGCAACGAAATTTTCCACAAATGTTCTTCATATCAAGACACGCTAATCCTGAACATTTCATAATAAATTGACCAAAAACTTTTTCAGTTATGAAGTTTGGTAGCAAACCATCTTGCTAGGTTTGGCTACAAGACTTTTTCAAAAAAGTTAGGTGCGAACAGTTGTTTGGTAACACACAATAACATTTTTGTGCTCATTCGGTTGTAATGAAAATTTACAACAATGTTCTCCATACCAACCCGCATAATCCCTGAAAATTTCAAGTAATATCAGCGAGAACGTTTTTAGTTATGCAGTTTGATAGCCAGCAACAGTTTGCTAGGCCTAGGCTGCAACACTTTTTGCAAAACATTTAGGTCTAGACAGTTGTTGCGTGTATAACGATAATCTTTTTTTAGTTGTATTGGTGCACAGAAAACTTCCACATATAACATTTATACCTATTCTCATCATCTCTGAAAATTTGAAGTAATTCTAACGAAGAGCTTCGCAGTTAGATACTTTCGTTTCGTAACTACAGACGCGCGTAGGCTTCTAAACTTTATCCAATACAGCAGGGTAGAGCAGTTGTTGTGTGAAGCACCATAACTTTTTCAAAACTAAAGTTTGTGCAGCTATAATTTACAAGAATTATCTTCAGATTGTGATGCATTTTGCCTGAAAATTTGAATTTAATACATCAAGAACTTTGCGAGTTAATGTTTGTTGAATCGGGCAACAGGACTCTGTGCCGGCTCATCAGAGCAATTGTTTATGCGCATGGCTGGCAACGCGCTATTTTGGGTTCAGTAGTTGTTGAGTAGGGCGCAATAACTTTTAACATGCTTGGTCTTTTGCAACCAAATTTTAGACGAATCTTCCTTTTGTGAAAATGCATCATACGTGAAAATTTGAGGTCAATACTTTGGGTTATTCAATTTTGAGTATAGCTGTTGGATGAAAACAACCTAAAAACCGTCCCGCGCCTGCTGAATAATCGCGTGGAATTCATACCGCACCGAAGCTGTTAAATGTGATATTTTTNACCATATCAAAAATTTTAGTTGCGATCCTTCAGTACGTCCATGTACGCATCACAATTATGGTGNAATTTCAGGAAGTCATGCATGCAGAGATTGCGTGTGGCCTACAATTTTGGGTGCAGAGCTCTATACGACCTGCCCTGGAGAGCGAGTGTTAGTCAGGTTCAATGTAATACTCTCACATTTGAGGTCTTATCAAGAAAAAATGTGCACCTGTTTCTTGAAAGATGCAGAAAGTCTAACAACGTGTGGTTGCGCGTTTGATGCAGTCAGATTGTTTGTATTCGTCCTTGTTCTTTGAACACCACAACCGCATTTTACTTTGTGACTGAGTGCTCGGACGTTAGTGTTTGTTCGTTTGAGGGTGTGTCATGACAAAACACATTCGTACTTTACCTGTGTTGCAGGTATCTGCATCACCTTGAACTGCTGCGGCGATCCGGGGCATTAAACTAACAGGAAAGCAACCATGAGCAACAGAGATCACCCGACGAGATCACACTGCTGACGCTAGGTTGCACTACCATTATATAGGGATAAGTGAATTTCGATGATTCGCTTGTGGTGACAATCACAGTGACTTATTACCAGTGGCGGATCCAAGGGGGTAGTTTCGAGTTCTCACATGACGCGTCACTGCTAATCCCGTGGATCACTCGTCAAGCAAAAGTTTAAGCGCGGTAGTTTATTTGTGGCCATCGCGACTGCAACAAGAAAATAACATCAATGTCGACTGCCCAGATATAGCGCAGAACTTTTTTTTAGTGCAGATTGTGAGCTTTACGTACTATTACGTAATAAACATGAACAAAGGACATCGCTTCGAGCAAAGACATAGACTCGCCAAGTATTCTAGAACGTTTGCTAAATCCCACGACAACAGATCAGCTCCAGCACGGCTTAGTTGATCCTCACAGAAAACGCTCAGCAGTGTTATGCACTTGGCCATGAAAGCAGTGCAATTCCTATCTTGCTGGCGATAAGTCAAATACTAAAATGGTCATCTCCGTGGTAATTAATGGCCAATGTACCGTCTACGTGACCAGTACGCATTGGTTCTAAGAAAGGAAACCATTCTTTACAGCTTTTGCACCATGCAAAGTATAGACAAGTTGATAAACAGCAGCTTCTAACCCAACATGCAGCTGGCATTGCGATTGGTGTACTGTAGATGAATTCACGTTCGAAGTGGTTGTGAGTTTTAGAGCAAAACAAAAAGAAAGCAGAACAGTTCGTTCGAAAGTAAACAATCTAAAGAGGTCAAAGTTCAACCGCTGGACGAACACTGCTTAGCGACGTTTGCATGGGCGTCGGAAGAGCGAGGCAGGGGGTGGGGGTTTGACCCCTGGATTTTGATAATTTTAGCAAAAAAAGGTTGTTTTCTTAGTTTCGAGTGGTAAAAAACTAATTTCACCACTTTTACCCCCCACCTAGAAAAATTTGTGTTAAATCCACTCGTGTCCCTGCCCTGGAAAGAACCTTCCGACGCCCATGGCCGGTTGTTAAGTGCCAGTCATCATTTGTACAGAGGATCTCATCGCCCAACTCATAAAAAGCTTCATTCGCAAGAGTAGCGTGGGAGAGGGGTCGCGAACGAACAAGAAGCTCACAAATGAAGAAGTAAAAGAACAAAACAAGAACTCGATTCACGTGTTGGTATGCATAATTGTCACATATGTCGGGCGCGCGCGTTGTTAAAGTTCACAACAACTGTAAGTCCAAAGCGAAGGTAACAACTAAATAAAACTTGTTTCCAGCAACTGATGATATAAAAGTATACAATATTAGTACGGTAGAGTTCATTCATAGCTTGATAAACTGTAAAAAAAAAGCATTTAAGGAGCGAGGCAAGAGGTTAAGTTCAAACGCCGGGGTCAATGAAGGCCGAATATCACTCCCCCCATCAAACAGCCAGTAGTGACCGGATAAGGAGCAAAACTTTTCCAAAACACACAGTCGTGCAATTCGTCTGACATTTTGCATGAATACGTCATAACATGAATCTTATTTCAAGAGATTGGGTTCCATCCATCACGTGACTAAATCGCTGCATCTACGAAGGTATGCGGTTGAAGAGTCTCGACATAACTATGCTTTTGTGTGTTGATCCAAACAAACAAATTTTATTTGTTTTGGTGCGAAAACTGCGTAACGGAACAAAGCCACAACAAACCAATGACTGTTGCGTCACAATCGGCCAAGCGCTGCGTCAACGAAACGTAGTGCAATGACGTCATAACCTTTGTAGCGCCATCAACCAGTGACAGAACACTGCAAACTACACATGTACCGGGTCATGAGATCAACGGTTAAAGGTCAAGTACGTATACGTCACACAACGGACGCGTCTGATGTCGATCCAGCGATCACACGACGCGGCGTGACGTTGTTTCCGCTTATCGTGGTGAGGACTTGGTCCATATCCGGTCCAGCCGTCGAAACACTGATGTTGTCATCGTCGTCATGGAGAAGCTGCGAGTGACGTAACAGAGGATAGAAATAATGACATACGAAATAGCGATGTCACAAGCACCGAGTTATAATGCGATGGAGCAATTTTAAACTATACCAGAGCGTAACCGAGAGATGTTGAGTCAAACCAACTGCAAACAGTAGCTGCAAGCCGGTTGTTAATGAAACGTAGGTTTCTCAACGCACAAAAATATCGAAATTTAAAACATCATTCTTCATACAATTGCTGACGTGCAATCATTGACTGGTGTTCCGCGCCAATCGTTTGGACCTTCTGCCGCCAAACTTGGCCTTTGTTTCATCACAAAACATCTACGACCCCGCCACCTACCGGGCAGGAGCACCAAGTGACACAAAGCACAGTAACACGTGGCAGTTGCCAGACAGACACGTACTTGCTCATGCATGATCTGGGAAAGTTCCCCGGCCATTTGTACGTAACAATGCTGCAGCGATTCGTGATACGTTTGTTGATTGGCGGTCACCAGCTGTTCGTTTATCTCCAAAGCCCTCCCACACAAATCGACGAAGCGCCTGACCGAAGCATGACGTCAGCAAGGCGGAGTGAAAATTAACTCAGACCCATACTAGCACCGTTTAACACGCACCAGGACACAAGCCAACGAAAAGAAAGCATTTCGGTTCGAGAAAATCGTATAGGTTTTTTAAACCACAATTTGAAATGTCGTGTTTCACTTCTTTTAAATATATTTGAAAAGGGATTTATTTAAATTTTCAATAAAAAATGGCATTCATTAGGTGCCTCCGCTATTTTGACACACCAGTAATTTTTTAACAAATATTTTGATCAACAGAACATTTATTTAAATCAGTGAGGCAATCAAAATACTTATTATTGCTCGAAGAAAAGCATTCATGTAGTTTCGCGCCTTTAGTCTATCAATCAACAGCAGCTGAATGTCGCAACTTGATGTCACGACGAAATGAATCTGACGCAAGAACACAGACAGCACCGAACCTGTAAACCTTCCTCAGCTGTTCAACGGTGTTGGCAGCATGTTGAGCAACTTTGTTCTCCTCCAGGAAAGCGCGGGCGTAAGCGAGCGGTCCTGCGTTCACCTGGGACGAAAACGTTTCCAGCGGATCTGAGTTAGCAACGTGATATGCTTCTGGTAGAAACAGTCTTGCAGTGGTAATGATGGTTAACTGAATTCAACAGATCTCACCGTCGACGTTTCTTTAATTGGTGTATTTTCATCATTCAAATTTCAATAACAAAATCTTAACGTTTGTTAAAAAGCACTTGGAACAGCTTTGGTAAAGCACTTTATGAATAAAAAAATATATAAACTACTAAATTTAAAGAACCAATATCGGCTTAAACCCTTGAAAATCACAAACTTCTGTTTATGACCGGGGTTAGGTAAAATATTACAGAAGCTATGACAGAACATAGCAACAAAGTTTTAAAAATTTTGGGTCACGATTTTATCGTACTTTTCTACCAGCATCATTTCAAGACATACCAGACCACTTCAAAGCTCGAGCAAAGAACAAAGTGGTTTATGTCTCACAAACCCAACATCATGTCAGATGTAGCAGCACGACGCAAGACCTTCCTCAAATGGCCGGGCATCCACAAGCAGCAGAAGAACACCTACAAACCTGTACATTGACAGAACCTTGCAGGCGCAGCTGGAGCTTCTTCAGGTCAACGCGGTCAGCCGTGACCAGCTGTTCCAGCTCATTGCACTTCGACGTCATCTCGTCCAGCGCGACCTCGATTGGCTTCAACTCGTAGCTTCGCATTGTGGTCACCAGGATTCGCTTGGTTATGTACGGGAAGCTGTGGGAGGCTGGAGATCATGAATACAAAGATCAATTTCCATGTGCGTGTGTGGAACAATTCTTGAATACTTGGGGAGTGGAACCTACTACCGATCATGCATTGTTGATCTTACGCAACAATAAAGATGCGTCCTTCAAAATGTCTTTCCTTAAAAATGAAACCGGTGTAAGCATTCTGGATTCGTTGCGCCATTTTGCCTACAACCACCAATCTATATCAGAATCATGCCTACGTGCCAGAACAATTTTCAGTAAAGAGTCCATTCAACTGTTGCTGTAAGTTATGTAAGATGACAAACACTTTCATTATTCTACTATTTTCCGGTTAATACTGATTAACAACTACACAAATTTTTCACTTTTTGTGAAAAATGTGACGATCTTTTCCGCCACTGCACAGGAATATTGAAAAAAGCGCCATCACATTCATCGAAGAAGAACAGTTATTAACTAGGAAGGGGTCTCAGTAAAAGTGAAATTTCAAGTTGCACCTAGTTTGTGAAAGCAAGGTGTGTGGTACTTTGGCACAACAGGCTGCTGGTGCATCACTGGGTTTTTATGCTGTCATAGTTACTTCGTGCTGACGTCACTAACAACTCAAGCGAATCAATGACCAGATCTTCAACGACACACAGCCACATCTGGAATTTGCGCTTGATTCTGCACTTCGGTGTGAAAATGCATGAAATTGTTGAAAAACAAAGGTTTTCACGTTTCTGCAAAAATCGCACTGTTCGAACCCGAAGATTGCGGTTGAGAGCTGCTGGTAATTTCAACTGCTGGTCAAATGCAACCTAGTCCGAAAAAACAGCCCAGGTCAAATGTAACAAACCTTCTGTCAAAGCCACGGTCGACTTCGTGTAAAGCAATATCTGCTCAAGTGTTGATAACTGGAACTTGTGCAAATCGTACGTGCCGATTTTGAAATCGCAAACTTGCTTCACGCAAGTTCCATACCAGGGGTGTCTGTTGTTGAGCTGTTTTATTGTAACCACTGTCATTGTGACGTCACAATGCACCGATCTATGCTGTTTATATGGTAACCTTCATCTTGTCGAATTTCATCATGACGCACGGCCTCTGTTTCGAATTAGCGAAGCGTTAATTCGCACAAAAGCGAGTGATGCCTTTTGTTCTGTTGCACACGTCACATCTCACTTGCATTTCTGGCAACATCTTCAGTTCGAAGTTGTTCTTCGACTGTGCGTTGGGATCTGGCGGGTCGGTTTTGATTTATCAGCTACAAACGTGTGTGAGCGACAAATCTGATTGTTCGTTTCGAAGCTAGAACATTGCTTAAGTGAGTAAATAATCAGGACGTTCGCTTGCACGTGCTTGTTGCTGACATACAGTGAGAGATAAAAATCAATAAAGCACAAGGTGGAGTCAGCGAAGTATGAGCAGCTCAGAAACGCGTGTACATGTTCTTACGATGGAGGGCAAAGGTCAAGGCAGATTGAATGTGTTTCGTATGGTTGGTAGATGTTCAAGTTCAGTCGTCAGCCAATGAAGCACTGTTCGCATCAACGAGCTTTGATCAAGAAATGAGCAACTGATGAGTAGGAAGTTTATGTCGATGCTGACAAACACAGGAAGAGAAAATATTTGTCGATCTTTCGTCTATTCTATGATCAGCGCGACAAACTCACCGACCAGCAAGGCTTAAACAAGTAGGTTGACTTTCAGCAAGATTCCAATTGGTTACAAAAAAGAAATAACCTAATATCCGTGAAGCTTCTAACAATGGACGTGGGTTTGGAATGAGCGCGTGGCGGCGTTGACGATGTATAGTGTTCCAGCGTCGAGGTGGGTTCGGTGTTTTGAAAAATTTAATTTGTTTGCCGCCCATACATTGGCCAGGTGGTTTTTCATTCATCGTGTTTAATATGCCTTTTCATAAAAGGTTTGTTCTACTACGACTACGAACTTCCTGAAACTGAGAAAGAACCTTTTTTCCGCTCGCACTTTACAAACATTTTTGTGCATTTTCATAGTAGCGTTTGCTTCTTAAAACTTGCTGAGTAAACAGGAGCCTGTGGAGGGGGTGTTTTAACTAACACTTAATCTCCAGACTGCTCAAAGTTTTAGTACATTAAGGTTTCTACATACCCAACACAGTTTAAGGACGGTGTCTGCATACGGCAAAATAAAAAAATCAGGCGAATTGGTTTCGGCCATAAATTGCGTCGAATAACAATCCATCTGTTGACAGCATGGATTTTTGGCCAGCAGGTGGAAGCAAAGCGTCGAACAGAGCCAAGACTTTTCCGCCAGATGTTTACGATGGGTGGCAGTAGAGTGCTAGTGGGTTTGTGAAGGAGCTTTCAGTAAAAATATTTCTAACAGAAAGATTTATCCCGTTCAGAAAAACATTGAGAATAAACAAAACTGATATGCGCGCGATTCCACAAAGAAATCAACATTTAGCAACTCACTGGTCAAGATGGTCTTTCTCTTCCACTGCTCCTCGATATCCCCCCTGGCGCGACCGCTGGAAGTGAAGGGGGTTTCGAAGACGAAGTTCCGCACGTTGTGTTGTTGCTCAAAGTAGTTCCTTCTGTTTTCACGTTCCTGCTGGTCGAAGTACGGCTGCACGTATGTCACTTGTATGTACGCATACTTGGGGTCGAGATCCTTGCGGTTGACCTGGAAGTAAAAATAAGAGAGTTACCAATTCAGGTCTGGTTGCCGTTCCAGAGTTTTTTTATTAATTTCACGAAAAAATAGGAAATGATCAATTTCACGAAAATAGGAACTTATTACTTTGCGCGTGATGTTCTGTGATGTTCAAACGATTGCTATTAGCAATAGTATTCACTCCCAGGAGGTAGAAAACTAAGCAACTTCAAAAAATGTCCCCAAAAACAATAAATTTAAACACTTTCACGACCGATAACTGCGTAGAAGCTTTGTCCACCACCACAAAATCTCATGCGCATTCAGACTTGGATCAAAGTTTGTCCCACACCTCCCCGATTCCCCCCCCCC
>JGI24021J15306_10009980_pt1 | contig 11749 bp, 5 predicted proteins | sample Ectturendosymbi1_FD_15306 | JGI IMG/M metagenome (IMG submission 15306)
GGCCACCCGGCGGGGTGACAAAGGACCGGTTGTTGCTGCGCAAAGGGCCGGTTGCTACGCTGAAGACATGAATGATGGAAACCAGAAAAAGACCTTGGCGTCAGTGCGAAGTTCAAAGCTGCCCCGATCGGCCGCGCGAATTAGCGCCGAAAGCTTATAAACTCGCATATTGGTTCTGTGCAGAAAAACGGCTTGACGACGTGCCAACTTTAGCCAGTTTCTCCATCGTCGCGGCATTCTTCGACTGTCTCGTCTGATGCCAAAAACTTTCCTCGAAAAATTAACACCCAAAAAAGGAAAGCGTTGGGTCACGTCGCGTCCGTGCTGGATTTCCAACATTCGCCACACGACTTCGCCAGACGCGCGCTTTCATCGCCGGCGTCGCGAAAATCAACGTGACTCAGAATTTTTTCCAGTGCTCTCTTGGCACTGTGTGCTCAACAGTCACGAGCGAACTTAAGGCATGTCCTTGTAACAGAAACATGTCTAGCTCAGTCTATTAAGTCTTTCAATCCTATTTTTGGGCAAGCTATTTACTGGACGTCTTGCTGAGCAATTCAGCAGTAGTTTGATGCCACCATTTATCGCAAAAAGCACACAAAGAACCATTGCAATTAAAAGCTCTAGGTTTGCTGTAAGCTTCCAAGGAATCAGCCGACTGGCCTCTGCTTTTATGACTTCCCGATTATTCAAACTTGCACATATTTGTTTTCAAAGAACTAGTCTCCACAAGGCGACGAAATTTAATCAATCAGGAAATTATTTCTAATACGAAATCAATTTCATGTAACACTACGCGTCCAGAAATCGTATTGAAATAGCACGAATCATTACTTTAAGTTGTTCTAATCGTTGCAATTGCCCAATCTTAATTTGAAACAGTGCTTGGGCATTTTTAAGGTTTTACACCAAAGATCGGCACTGAATCAATAAAATTGGTTAAGGATTAGTGGATTTCTAGCAAAGAAGTCACTGGGAACCTGACCTTCTTTTTAAAACATGCAAGAAAAAACAAAGTGCATTAGACACCATTTCATCAAGAAAAATATAAAAGTGTACAATTTGTTTTAGAGGACTACTGATTTCAAAAGCTTTTGAAGACAATGCAAAAGGCAATAAGGATATTCATGAAAGATCCAGATAAGCTTTGGCAAAGCATGGCCATGTCTTGTTGCAACTAAACGTGAACTATTCCCGGCAGTGAAACAGCAAAGAACGAACATCGCAAAGAACCGGAAAGGGTCTTCTCTCACAATTCACATCCATGTGAAAATGACCACCGTCGCTATTTCCCACGCTAACTGCGCTCACACTTCCGCATTCTGTTTTGTGTTACAGAAAGAAAGAGCCTCGCCTTTGTACACAACGCTTTTGCAGGATTATCCACAACTAAAATCTGGTCATTCGAACGGAACGTCGTGAACTTCTTCTGTCAACAGTTTTTAGTGGTAGACCGCGGAGTAAATCCCGTGATTTTATCTCATTTTCAAACAAAATAAAATCTAGGCTTACGTTTTGTTTAATGTTTTGCTCGATGCAGCGTGAATACTAACTTTCTGAATGGTACACATGATCTGGGCTGTCTAAAACTGCTCGAAATGTTATGCTTTCATCCAACGCATCAGTGAGTTGTGAGCAGCCATAATCGCTGCGCGCTCAACCAGTGGCGTAACTGACGGGGGGGGCAGAGGGACAAATCGAATCTCCTGGCAAGCTAAATGCATAAAGTGGGCCACCACTTGAATCTTAAATTTTGGTTTTAGTGTTCTTTCGGTTTTCAGTTGGTTGTGTTGTTGTTTTTTGCGTATTTGGAAGTATTTTCCGGTGATTTAGGGTTTTAGTATCGCTATCCACATCCGGATTCATCATACTTTCTCGCTATTTTCTGAGCGTTGGCTAGTGGGCCACTTTAAGCTAAGTTTTTCCCCCCTGACTCAAACCTCTAGTTACATCACTGCGTTCAACCCTATTTGTTTGCAGTCGGTGTGAATTCATATCGCTGGTATTTTACATCGCACTGTTTTTTCTTGTATTGCCTGCAAAGCTGTGTCCTTTCTTATGGTCAACTCGTCCAATACATCGCATAGCATCGTTTGAAACTAGCACAGAAAAGGAGAGTTCTCCAAAATCGCTTCAAAATGAAAAGCATTCAAGTAATTTTAAAATCACGACAGCACTGTTGCCAGACCTATAAGGCTTACCCACAACTATTGTGAATATGCTGCCTGGAGAATTTAGATCCACGATAAGAAACGAAAAACAGTCTGAAAGACGTGAATGGTTGGTAAGCAAATAGATTTCTATGCGGTCTTTTTATCCCTTGATTCTTCATTATCGCTATGAATAGACAGGACTGACACTTTCTGGGTCGAGTTCAAGTTCAAGCTTCACGTTGGTATGCCATGACCATATGTGGTCGGTCAAAAGCGCAATTTATTCTCCACACACATGTGATACAAGCTGCTGGTCAAATTTCCTTTTGACCAAAAACGTTTCGCAGGTTTCAGTTCACCGAAATGGCCTCTGAAGTTTCAAACATTGCCATTTGGCCAACCACACATGGTCATGGCATACCAACGTGAATCAAATGCTGCCACATGTAAGAATGTTTTAGACGAGAAGCGCGCGGCTGAGATCCTTTCAAGAGTAAAATAAAACCTAAAAACGCCGATCAGGAAATTCATTTTTTCACTCAACTACAATCACACCCTGTGACTTCACAAAAGGACAATTCTAGAAACTCAATATGTAACAATAAACAACCTCGCTAAAAGCCAATGTACTGTCGTTTTGCCTCCTGGTCTGACTGCTAAGAACTGCCTCAGATTAGAATCCTTTTATCCCCAAATCAAATCTGCAAAGACTTGAAAATCATGTACGTGACCATGACACTTAACAATGGAGAGGATGTCTTCCAGTTCTACTTTTCTGAGGAAAATAATGATTAGTCGTTGATTAAAAAGATTAAAAGTAAATCTTCGTTCCTAAATTTACTGCGTTTCAATAATCTTTCAAAACCATTTGTGCAAGTCCAAGGGCGCAGTTTCACCAGTACAAAAATATAACGTATCATAGAGTCGCGTAAATGCAAAACGAGGATAGAACAAATATTCTGCCTTAAATGTTCACTGAAGACTGTAAACGGACGTGATTGACACGAAATTAAATATATCTTGGTTTGTCTGAAGCCATACCGACGGAGCGTGATTCACCAAATGGGTTGGGGCATCACGGAATAGCTTTGGCGCCGCTGTTCCGGCACTAAGCTCCAGAACCGGATTACGCCTGTATCTGCTTTTAAAAGAAGTGGCTTACCGGCAAAACCTCAATTGCTTTATAAGCGTTGTATGACAATGACAATACGGAATAACTATAAGCCATGTTGATATCCGGGCCAGGGAACAGCAAGAGATTTAGACTCCCGGGCTGATTCCGAAAAAACATTTCGCAGCTTAAAACCGGTTTGGTGTAAAAGTTGATTTCTTGCAATGCAACAACACCTGGTCTAACATGTTTTTTCAAAACTTTGTTCAGCAGAAGTATGCGTTGTGCGTGTAGGGACTGAACTTTAGTCCGAAGTACCCTTCCGTCAGTTCTAACATGGGTTACCTGCAGTGAACTCAGTGCTAATGCTCAAGCAAACTGAAAGTCAATGCCACGCATTCAGTGTCTCCGGAGAACGCTTACAGCCATAGGTTATAAACACGCTGATGTCCTTTCGAATTCGCCGAGAAAGATACCACCTAGCACAAACTCGTTTAAGACTCGTTTAAGCTTTCAGAGCAAGTTTACAGTAGCGATGCCTGTGCTGCGGGCTGACCATGCATTACCTTCTACCAGTATCGCTTTCTTAGGCTCCTCGGGCAAAGATTAATTACTTCAGTGACCGCCACGAGGTCCGGGCACCGGAGTTCGGGCTGTTCGTGAATCAACAATGAACCGGCCTGCTACAGTGCAGCAAACACGAAAAGCTAATTTCCGCTGACCGATGCGCTGGCCTGTTACAGCACGATGATGACCAAAGCAAATATACCATGGGGGTAAAATACCCCGGTGGTTTTCTCCGAAGAATCAAATATTAACACAAGACCACTATTGTAAAGTCACTGTAGCGAGAGTACAAACGGGCGAGATCTCAATCGAGCGCTTGAAACGTTTTTTTGCTTCTCAGACTGAAGCCTCAACGCAAATTATGATTATTTTAGGGGGGTTAATTGACGACTGAATAGTTGGATTTGCTTTCACCGCTTCGTGACGGTGAAATTCTAATGCACGAATACAGCCGAACACCTAAATATTGTAGAACCTCAAGACACTTTCCAGCCGGCTGCCATACCGAAAAGTATTTTCAAATTTTTCTGCGTCAACCGGAAATTTCAGTTTGACTTCCACAGCGCCAGTAATTATTTGAAAAATAACTACTGACCTATTTGTCTCTTTGGCCAGTCGAGCCTGATTGAATAGTTTTGCAAGAAACTGCTGAAATAACAATGGGTTTCCTTGTATGGAATTTGGAGGACTTTGCGCAGGGTTGAAACAGTCCATATATAACACTCGGAGCCTCGATTGCAGTGTTTCTTAACCAGAGGCGCACGCTCCCCCACACGGATGCGAGATCGTTTCGTTGGTTGTACGAAGATGCTGTATCATTAGGATTGGTTTAATAAGAAAACACTAGTCGCTAGTATAGCGAAAAAATTAACTGCAAAGCACCTTTCTAGTGTACTGCCAAGACCGAAAAAACATCACGTCATTGAACACAATGGAAAGATTACTGCCGTACTCGTGCCAGACATGAAAGCTCACATTGGAGCAATTTTACCGATGGTTACCAACTTGTGTTTTATCACCAATTCTAAGAGATGCGAGAACTGGTTGGTAATTTCAAATCTAATAACAATAAATAAGGCTAAGAATCACTGCTCTAATACACCTGTTGCTTTGAATCAAGCTCACCCCAAACATAATCTGTAGAGTTACCTCAGAAGCGAGTGCGACTTCACGTCATAATCACTTCACTGATGTCACTGCAGTTTACGCTGAAACCAAACAGCGCGCTGCTCAAAATGCCAAAAAAATACACTACCAATTCAAGAACAAACTTGTCGTATCATATATATTGGGATTGATTAGAAACTTTTCCATAACCGCATTTTTTAAAGTGATGCTTTAATGTTTTTCCGCCTTGGCAACACACCAGAAAGGTGCTTCGTAGTTTATTTTTTTACTATCATTATTTTTTTACCATCGTGATCAACAAGAGTGCACAGCAAGTCAGTCTTGCTTTGTTCACGCGGAGTTTCACTTGTTGACGAGAAAAACTTTAAAGAAGTTTTGTACTTGCGGAAGGAAGAAAAGGTTTAACGTTTACGACACGTGCCTGCTATGCACGTTTTGTGATAATTTGAACATTAAGTTTGTTAGTAGTTATTTTACCTTTTGCTTTTTCTTGTTACTACACTATTGTTGCCTAAAGCAAATTTGCTTTTCAGGGCACACTAAACTTATTCCAATAAATTCTCCGAAAAGAAAGAAGCATCAGTTCATAATTTTGTTACTTCTGGCCGCAAAGGTGCTGTCAGGCGCCACGCGTTTCGTTGTGTGAAAATGCATCTTACAAAACGGATTGCTAGAAGTACCACTCAAGAGAAGAAACCTACGTAATCAAGAGGCACTGGAACAAAGAAAACGGTTTTTCCAATTTTTCTCCATGTCTTTTGTTGCATCTCGAACTTGACAAAGGTTGCCCAAGAAAGACCAACCAACGGTAAGCGTAACCAACGTATTTTAGAAAGTCTCACTCTATTCGACATCCCATTCCCGTGACCTTGCTTTCTCCTTAGTAACCTTTGGCTTATCAGTGAAAAGCACTCCGGCTATCTCACTGAGCACAATGGAAACATTACTGCCGCGCGAGTTTCAATGATCCACTCTCTTTTGTATTTCATGTTTGCTGTGTCGCTGCCACGACGCCTTGCGCTCAGTCACAGAATCTCTTTTAAAGCAAACTTGACCTTGGCTGCAGTTCCTGCGTTGTTGACTGACAGCATCCTGATGGTGGTCCTTTTCGTCATTTCAGAGGCAAAACAGCTCTAGCTTCTGAACAATGCCAGCATGTTACATTAGAAAAGGTGTATTAAGTGAAAAAAAACGTTTGTGAGGAAAAGCCGAAGAAAAACAACAGCACACGTTCATGCGCAAAGGTCAACTTGTACCATCGAAATTGAATGATTGATGAGTTCGGTGCCTGCTTCTAACTGATTCTGATCCGGGACTGACCCCCTCCGGCTTGTGTGGTGTCTCTACGTTTTGTGTGCTAAGCAAACACACTGTGACGGCACAGTAACCAAGATGCCTTATCTTTCTTGCGGCATGCTTTGGGATCCACGGCCTTAATAAAAAAAGAGAGATGTAGACACTTTCAGCACGCAGACAAGTGACGTCCGTGGAAGATTATTAATGAAAACAAGCACTTCTTAGTGACAGCAACAAAACAACGTTTTGCATTCACTTGCAAAAAATTTCGTCACGGCCTCCACTACTTCAAACGCGGTGGTACGCAATAACTCGCTGGGCCCATTCTTCTGCGTGGGTAACATGGCAGCGTACCACACCGCAGATGCTGCACTGTCACAACCGTACTGACATGTTACGGTTGCTTTAGAGAAAATTCAAAGATAGTATTGACTCTAAACTATTCGATTAGACGTACATAGCAACTTCTATTTCTCAGTTTGTTCTAAAGTGGCAAGCTTATTCAGAAATGCTTGTTGAGCTTTTGTTTTAGTGAATGACAAGGGAAAAACTAAAATACACAAAACTTGTTTGCATAAAGCTAAGGCTGAACGCTCTGATTCTGCCAGCATGACTGATTAAAAGCATATGTAGTGCATTTGTCTGTACCCGGCTCTCTTCTATTTCTACCATCAAAGACATTGTTCAGCTTACTGTGCATTTAATTACACAGTATATGTAGGAAGGTGTTGTACGTTTCAAGTTGAAACAAATAAACCTTTTAGAAATCAGAATTTATTTATCTTTACAACGTGAACCTTCGAACACGTTAATACTGCAGATATGACGTGACGAGAAATAGAATGAAGTATATTGATTTTCGGAATGCAAGCTCATACAAAATTTTAATAAAATCACTAGTTGCGAGCCCTTGGGAAATTACTGATTCACATCAGATCAGAGAGTAACTATTTCTCTATGTATCTCTTCATCTTCGGCAATCAATAAATCCAGTACCCCTCCGTCGATCCATTTTCCTTTGATTCGTTGAATTAGGTTTCCAGGAGCAAAATTGCAGCCTCTTAACATCGACTTTCGAAGCAATCCTGTAAGATTAATTGTGCATTATTTTTTCAACAAACATGATGATAACCTCATCCCCTACGGGCCTTGCTGCAAGTGTTGAAACATCAAGACATGAACAGCCCAGACACTCACGCAAGCCACGAACACTTCAATATTCTTAAAGCTGATCTAAAGTGAAAAATTACGACCAGTTCCGTTTACTGGTGTTTCAAAAATATAATATGTTTTCCTACTGAAACTGTACTTAAAGTTGAAGATACAGTTCACCCTTGTCACAGCTGACTAATAGCAGTGTGTCATTGCACCTCGGATGAGGGACACAGCTGTTCTGAACCATTATCATGCATCATGGTAGGTTTGATCTGGTCTGACTGGATTACCGCGTAAGTGCTGGATATTAGCACTGTTGGACAAAGATATAGCTCAGAATAAATCGGCCATGATCCTTTTCCAGTGCCATTTATTTCGCTTTTATCTGCCTTTTCAAAATTGTTTCTCATCTTCCACAATAAGTTGAGATCAAAGAAATATTCCTCAATACGTTGTTCGTTATAAAGCCACGCACGCTTGTTAAAATGCAAAATTATTCTTGTATAGACAGGCATTCCCTTGATTCTTCATTAGCATGATATGATTTTTAAAATCCACTGAGGAGTTGGACAGCTTATTTTTGCGAAGTCTTTATCAATTGATCGATACGCACTGCTTTCGATTACTGGTGTTGCTACAATACATTAAAAAACGTTGCAACCTTCGCTTAGAAAAGTTTATTCGCCGGTTTAAATTTTTGAATCTCTCACTAAGGCAACTGTACCAGGTCAGAAACGAATTTTACGCGCGTTTCAGCGTTCGCTGTTAATGCGCGGACAAAAAACAGGAAGTCTCTGAAGTGGACTTTGCTTGAATGATCAGAAAATCGAGGTGTGAGGCGCCTACGTTGCGTCTACGTCGCAGTAGCACGGTATCAGGACCAAGCATCGGCGCTTAATTTCGATATAGAAACAAGATTTGATCTCAATGATTTCGTTACTGTGTAAATCGCATTGACCGACATGTCCAGACTCGTCCTTAACCACCAGCTGTGCGAGCGACAAGGTTACCTGCTGGCACTTGCGCGCCAAACACCTGCAAGATCCTATCAATTGATCGTATCGCGTCACGTGACCGATTTAACTTGTAAAGCGTTGTTAGAGACGCAGCAGAAATAAATCAATGCTGAGGAGCAAGAAGCGACCCGGTTTCCGTCGCTGACGGCAGCGCGCGCGGAATTCGAATTATGCGGACGCAACAAGCACGCACTGCGTGGTCTTCCGTCAGAAAAAAACATTAGCACCTGATCACGAGAGGTCAAGCATTTTTTGTGTAAGCAATCCTTCGAATGTTCTCGAAGTCGTCCAAGTATATTTGGTAGGAACACGTTTCGCCACCCAAAAGACTGTTTTTTTTCTGCGCGTAATCAGTATTTAATCCATGCTCATACATATTTTATCTCCGCAGGATTGTTGCCAGGTCTTAAAATCATTTGGGAGAAACTCTTCGCCGGACGCCGCAAACGGCGACACGGCCCTGAAGATTATATCGGGGATTGTATGCCATGAGCATGCAGCCAGCAACACTGCGGTCATTTAAAACCTACAGGCAACAACCTTTGCAATACTTCGCAGGTAGTTCTTCCAGCGATCTCGTCCGAACTGCTTTCCCTCACGTAAATTTCTCACCAGAGATACAGTGATTGACAGTGAATGATAGACGTGGTCGGACACAGTAATTGCTGCTGTGGAAACTTTTTCGCTCGCTTGTGTTGCAAATCTGCTTTGCCATTTTGCCTCCATTTAAAAGTTTAACCACACCACCTGCAGTGAGTTTAAAACATCTCGTTCACGTCCTTTCTTTCAAAGGCATAATGTTCCACGACAGAAACAAATGACGCTGTTATTATTTGATTAGCAAACGAAATATTGCGCTGACGTACCAGTATCAATGCAGACGGGCAAGAAAAACGTTTTTATTTCAGCTTTAGACTGAAACATCTGCGGACAATCGACTATTTGCAATGTACTGGAGCAGTGGTCCCAAACTTTGTTACCGCCGACCGGTCTACGCTTGGCAACTTTATCACAGCCCGGGAGTACTCTCGCAACAGTGTTTCCATGGGAAGAATCCGCCAATCACATGCCCAGAAAGCGAGTGGTGTCACCACCATGTATACACTTTGTAATTTCACGGCCCGGTATTAAATGATTCGCGACCCTGGGGGCTGGGGACCACTGTACTGGAGTATAAGTATTTGATGAGATTGGTCCCAAATATATGGGGTAAACAAACGACGAAAAACAGCTATGTCCACCTCGCGGTCCGCATGAAGCCCAGGCGAAGGTTTTGTGTGGCCCAGTGTAGGTTTTCGCTGTAGTACAGGTCGCCAAAACACTGACAACCTGTCCTTATTTTGATAATATTAAATTTGACATTTTCGATAAAGGTGGTCGTCAGTGCTGCTTTGACACGTCTGTACTACATCTTGGGAGATTTCTGTATGTCCACTGACACCTGGTGAAAGCGTTTTACTAGTTTTGTGATTTCTACCCTTGTTACATTGGTTTTAAAATTGCCTATTAAATCACACTTACGGAATTGTTAAAGGTGCCAAACAGTCTTTGCCATTGCAGTTAGGATTCGAACGCTTTCAGCGCAACAACCTGAATTAAATTTATTTTGCTAAGATCAAAGTAAAAGTCATTCAGTGTGCGGCTCTCATCAATATGTCATTCGATGTGCGGCCCTCACGAAGGTAGTGATATAATTTTTGGCCTAGTACGCAGTTTCCATTGGACATAGCTGACTAAACACCTTCAAATATATAAATTGAACAAAAATGCACCACTCTTTGGGTTTCGTTCCGAGCACTGGAATTGGTAATTAGTATTTAGTAATTAATATTTGGTATTTTGGTAATTAGTAATTGGTAATTAGTATTGCCGATGTTCTTCAACCGAAACTTACCTCATGCGTTTGAACCGTGGAACATCTTACTTTTGACAGAAAACGCCATCACGTTTTCTGCTTGTACTGTAGAGTCGATCGTGTACAGCTTTGTAAAACACAATCATTTCTTTGGAATTGCCAAGTGCAGCTTTGCAGAAACACGTAAACGTTCTTGCCGATTTTATGAGCCGCTGTCGTAAACAACAACGCATAGTAAACCTGCAATTGATTTGCGCGGTCGTTCTTGTAACACACCCAGCACTTGGTCGTATTAGCCGCAGTCCTTCGAAACCCAAGAAGCATTTTCGACTTTAACTTTTGCGTTTTTCCATCCCGGAATAAACCTTCGTTGACTAATCTTGCCTTTGATCATGCCTATCAGTTCAGCCAAGTTTAATCAGGTAGTTCGAAGCCCCTCATGAAATCACCAAAGAATCATTTATACGTAGTGGAAGAGGTGCATTCTGTGTGCAAAACAAGGCGAGATCAAACGCGCTGTGGTTTCAGTGTGTGATGGACCACTACACCTCGCGGCAGGAAACACAAGTTTGAGTATTTTCAAGCACGATGGTGCAAAGTGGCCAGGCGTTTGAACTTTGTCCGCGATACATCAAGCAAACAGCGCCCACCAAACCGGTTTTAGACGCGCTTCTTCAGCACTTCTACTGAGCAAAGCCCAAACAAGATTTATTGCAATATTGATGTGAGTGTTGAACTTCTGCTGAGTTTCGAAAACCCACTTCCAACGCTTTCCCCGAGCCAGCTTTAGTATGGGATTTTGCTTTTGCAATAAACATCAATGTGGAAGAGAATGAACTTTCTCTCAGAAGCCGTTACTGGGATTTTGTAGAAATCTTTAGTAACCGAATGGCTTTCTATGATTTCTAAGCAAAAATAATGTTGCAGTGGAAATGTAGCTCATAAAGGTCAGTTTTGTTGTGACGTGACTGTGATGAGCAGACTAATTCAAGAATTGATCCAAAAGCACGTTTTCGCACAAAAGTTTTTATTGCTCTGATTAAATAGCATTTTTTCCATTTAGTCATTTTCAATTCCGGTGGAGTCGAAGTGAAGAAGTTTATTGTTATGGGGTGAGGGACCGCAAGGTCATCGAATCAAGCCCCTAATAACGCAACACAAACAAAACAAATGGCACATAAACAAGAGTAAACAAACGTAAACAAAACGCAACACAAAAGACACACAACGCGTAAAAAAAACAAAAAAAAACAACAGCAGGCAGCAATGTAATGTAATTTAGCACATTAAGCAGACCAAGGGGGTCACCGATAAATTTGTGAAACAGGACACTGCGANAAATAGAGCACGTTTTTGNTAAGTTTTAGTTCAGTGAAAAATCAGCTGCATCGACTAGCAAAATCAAAAGAATCGTTAACATTAAACAGAACTGGAACATACAAGCAAAAATTTAAAGAATTATTTCCCT